>Ga0209759_1000053_pt1 | contig 212789 bp, 181 predicted proteins | sample AraplaCL_Col_mMS_FD_184261 | JGI IMG/M metagenome (GOLD analysis project Ga0209759, IMG submission 184261) | Arabidopsis root microbial communities from the University of North Carolina, USA - plate scrape CL_Col_mMS (SPAdes) (version 2) | ecosystem: Host-associated > Plants > Roots >... | reverse complement strand
CCTGCGGTGTCGTGACCGGCACCACGATGATCGCCTTCACGCCCATGCGTGCCGCCGACAGCGCCACGCCCTGCGCATGATTGCCCGCCGACGCGGTGATCACGCCGCGCGCGAGCGCCTCGGCCGGGATGTGCGCCATCTTGTTGTACGCGCCGCGTACCTTGAACGAGAACACCGGCTGGTTGTCCTCGCGCTTCAGATACACCGGATTGCGCAGACGCGCCGACAGATGCGGCGCGCGTTCGAGCTCGGTCTCGTGGGCCACGTCGTAGACGCGCGCGGTGAGGGTTTTTTTCAGGTAGTCGTGGGAGGCCATGCGAGTGGCGCGATGCGCTGTGGAAGGCGGAAAAGCATCCATAATAGCGCCAACGGTGCGCGCACCGGCCCCGCAGTGGTCCGCGCGGCATCGGGCCCCGCGATGAGGCCCACGCCGGTTCAGTCTGCAAGCGTGCTAGAAGATATGCGGCGGCTTGCCGTCAGTGAGCTCGCGCGGCAACGGTTCGTCGAGCTGCCACTCGACGTGCGGCAGCGCAAACAGGTCGCCGTGAAAATCGACCGGGGCTTCGCTCGTGAAAAGCCCGTCGAGATAGTCGAAACTCATTTGCGAAGAGACGGCGCGCAGCGCGGCATCCACCGAATGCGACGGTTGCAGTTCGGGCGGGTCGACGTCGAGCCGTACGGCGTAGCGGTCGGCTTTCGTTTCCAGCGCGCCGATGTCGATCAGCTTGCCGTCGACATTTTGCGCAAGGACGCGCTCGCCGTTCGCGAACAGCCGGAAAGTGGCCCGTAGCGCCGCGGATGCGGCGGGTTGCTTGCTTGCCATCGCGATTCTCCTTGTGGTCTTGCGTTGGGGATGCGGCCTAGCCGTCCTCGCCGACTTCGTTCGGATCGGGCAGGTCTGCGCCGCGGCCGGGGTCGGGCGGCGCGGGCTCATCTCTCGCCGACTGCTTCTGCTCGTCGGACAGGCGGCGGTCGCCGGCCGTCGGATCGTTCGGCGTTTGACGCGGCGGCGTCGGGCGGGCGGATTCGCTTGTCATGGGAACTCCTGGTCGTGGCGGTTGCTGGCGCCTGCAGTCAGCGCTGTGTTCCGGCGCAAGCCCGACTCAGTCCGGCGCACGCGTGCGATCCGCGTCGCTTTGCGAGCCGGGCGGCGTGCCGGGCTTGGTATCGGGGCCAGCCGTCGGGGCGGCGTCTTCGAGGCGGTGGTTGTCGGGCCGCTCATCCGAGCCGTCGCTCGGAATGTTTTCCGTGTGGCCGGGCACCGGTTGCTGTTCGATATGTCCGGTTTTCGGTGCGGGATCTGGCATGCTGGGCCTCCGTGATGGCTGATTCGTCGTAGTGAATCAGCATCCCGCGTGCCGCGCTGCCGCAAGTCGGGGATGGATGTCCGCAAGCGCCGGGTCATGGGCGCGCGGTGGCGACTCGCCGTCTCCGGCAAAAATCTTCGACCACAAACGGCGCCACCAGCCCGGCGCCGAATGCCACATACACGACGGTGATCTGCGGCACGCGCAAGTGAAACTCGAAGCCCGGCGTAAAGCGCTTCGGCACGATCACGTAGTCGCTAAAGGCGGCGACCACCGTCAACGCACTCGCGAGCGCAACGCGTCGCCTGTGCTCGGCGCGCGACGCGCGGGCGGCTTCGACCGTCTCCTGCACGGCCGCCAGCGTGTACGCATTCACGGCGGCCCAGCCGATCGACATCAGATGATGGATCGCCAGCCCCGTCACCAGATGGCGCGGGCGCGGGCGGGCCGTCTGGTTCACTTCTTGCGGCCACACCCAGTGGCTCACGGCACTGACTGGCGCGGTCGCGCGCTTGCCGATGAGGCGCGCGCAGGCGCCGAGCGCGAGCGTCGAGAGCGCGCCGGCAACGAGCCCCGGCAGCACGATGTCTTCTAATGGTCGAACCTCCAGAGCCATGGTGATTTTCCTTGCAGGTGCTACCGGCATGATCGGCGCCCGGGTCGCGCAGGCGCTTGTCGCGGCGGGCCATTCCGTCGTGTGCGGCGTGCGGGATCCCGTGGGCGCCGCACAGCGCTTGCGCGGCTGCAGGCTCGTGCACGTGGACTTCGCCGCTGCCCGCGATGTAGCAAGCTGGATGCCGCTCCTCGCGGGCGTCGACGTGGTGATCAATGCCGTGGGCATCTTCAGCGACGCGACCGGCCACGACTTCCGGCGCTTGCACACCGAGGCGCCGGTCGCACTCTTCAAAGCCGCCGTCACTGCGGGCGTGCGGCGCATTGTTCAGATTTCCGCGCTCGGCGCCGATGCCAGCGCGCAAACCGCCTATCACCGCAGCAAGCTCGCCGCCGACGAGGCGCTGCTTGCGCTGCCGGTGTCGTCGCTGATCGTGCAGCCGTCGCTCGTCTTTGCGCCCGAGGGCCGCAGCACGCGCTTTTTCGCCGCGTGGGCCACGCTGCCGGTGGTGCCGCTGCCGGGTTCGGGTGCTCAGCGCATCCAGCCGGTTCATATCGACGATGTCGTCGAACTGATCGTGGCGGGGGCGCTGGCTGCCCCGGGCAGGGATAGGCCGGGGGCGACGGCGGGGCCGCCGCGCCGCGTCCCCGCCGTGGGTAGGGAGCCGATGACATTGAAGGACTATCTGGCCGTTTTGCAGCGCGTAGCGGGCGGCCCGCGCGGCTGGGTCGTGCCGGTGCCGATGGCGCTCGTCCGGTTCGCCACGCGGCTCGGCGCGCTGCTGCCCGGCTCGCTGATGAACGCCGACGCGCTCGCGATGCTCGAGCGTGGCAACGTCGCGCCGACCGAGCGCTTCGAGCGGCTGGTCGGCCGGCCGCCGCGCGCGCTGTCCGACATGCCCGCAGACCCCGAAAGCTTCGGCACACCGGCGCGCCTGATGTGGCTGCTGCCTTTGCTGCGGGCATCGATCGCGGCGGTGTGGATCTGGACCGCGATTGTGTCCGCGGGCCTCTATCCGCGCGCGTCGAGCCTCGAACTGCTCGCGCGGGTCGGCGCGCCGGCGGCGCTGGGGCCGTTGCTGCTCTATGGAGCGGCATTGCTGGACCTGGTGTTGGGCGTGCTCTCGCTCGCGTGGCCGCGCCGCCTCGGGTCGCGCGCGCGCCTTTGGGTCTTGCAGATCGCGCTGATCGTGCTGTACACGGCGCTGATCAGCTGGCGCCTGCCGGAGTTCTGGCTGCATCCGTATGGGCCGCTCTCGAAGAACCTGCCCATGATCGCGCTGCTGATCCTGCTGATCCAGTTCGACGGCGGCTCAGCCGCGCGGCCGCGGCGGGACGCGGCCGGCCGTTCGCCACCTTGGTGAGTGAGCCATGACTTACCTCGTCATCAAATGGCTGCATGTGCTTTCGTCGACGATTCTGTTCGGCACCGGCATCGGCTCCGCCTTTTACATGCTGCTGACGAGCCTCGGCCGCGATCCGCGGACGATCGCGCGCGTGACAAAGCTCGTCGTGCTCGCCGACTGGCTGTTTACGACGCCCACGGCGATTATCCAGCCCGCCACCGGGTTCTACCTCGTGCATCTCGCGAACATGCCGCTCGCAAGCCGCTGGCTCGCCTGGTCGATCGCGCTATATGTGCTGGCGATTGCCTGCTGGCTGCCGGTGGTGTTTCTGCAGATGCGCCTTGCCGCGTCGGCACGGGTCAGCGCCGAGACCGGCGGTCCGCTCACCGCCGCCTACTGGCGAATGCTGTGGATCTGGGTCGCGCTCGGCGCGCTCGCGTTCTTCGCTTTTCTCGGCATTTTCTGGCTGATGGTGACAAAGCTCGCCTGATCCGGCGCTCCACATGAGCACCTGACGCCGCGCGCGCCGCAGTAGCAGGCCGCACGGCGTGCCCACAAGCCGCAGCGGGACCGCACGCGGGCCGCACCGGGGCCGCACCAGTGCCGCCCGGCGGCCCTCGCGGCGCGGCCGTGGTATCGTCCGCCGCTCCGATTCCGGCCGTCAACGCCTCGCTGGCCGATGCGGTAGAATTCCATTTTGGAATAAGGATCGGAAGATGCACTGGCAGCCTCGGATCGCCCACTTGATGCCCGTCCCGCGTGAGTCGTGCCCCGCGGCGGAGCGTCACGTCCGCCACGCACGATCGTGTAGCAGTATCTGAGTGCCGCGAAGCGACCGACGTGGGTAGGCCGTCGGTGGCGCTTCGCTCCAAGAAGATTTCCAAGCATTGCGCCCCACGCGCACCGTCAGCCGGCGCCTCGCCATGAGCGCGCCGGGCTGATCTACCGAGTCGTCCACACATGAACGCACCTCAAGTTTTCGATCCGCACGGAGCCGCCGCCGCGGTCGCCGCCGATCCTGAAGCGCGCCTGCGCGAAATTCCCTATAACTACACGTCGTTTTCCGACCGTGAAATCGTCATCCGTCTGCTAGGCGACGACGCATGGTCGGTGCTGGCCGAACTGCGCGCGGAGCGCCGCACCGGCCGCTCGGCGCGCATGCTCTATGAAGTGCTCGGCGACATCTGGGTGGTGCGCCGCAATCCTTACTTGCAGGACGATCTGCTCGACAACCCCAAGCGCCGCGCGATGCTGATCGAGGCGCTGCATCACCGTCTGTCGGAAATCGAGAAGCGCCGCCGCGCCGATCTGACCGAACATGGCGACGAAGCGGGCGTCGAACGTGCCGCGCGCGTCGAAACGCTGGTACAGGCCGCGCGTCGTGCCGTCGACGAATTCGAAAGCGAGTTTCAGAAGACTTACGATCTGCGCCGCCGCGCGACCAAAGTGCTCGGCCGCGTCACGCAAAAGGACAACATCAAGTTCGACGGTTTGTCGCGCGTTTCGCATGTGACCGACGCGACCGACTGGCGCGTGGAGTACCCGTTCGTCGTGCTGACGCCGGATACCGAGGCCGAGATCGCCGGCATGATCAAGGCGTGTTTCGAGCTTGGACTCACCGTGATTCCGCGCGGCGGCGGCACCGGCTACACCGGCGGCGCCGTGCCGCTGACGCCATTCTCCGCCGTCATCAACACGGAAAAGCTCGAGCAACTGGGCGCGGTGGAAATGACCGAACTGCCGGGCGTCGACCGCAAGGTGCCGACCATTTTCTCCGGCGCGGGCGTCGTCACGCGGCGCGTGACCGAGGCGGCCGAGCAGGCCGGCTTCGTGTTCGCCGTCGACCCGACTTCGCTCGACGCCTCCTGCGTGGGCGGCAACGTCGCGATGAACGCGGGCGGCAAGAAGGCGGTGCTGTGGGGCACGGCGCTCGACAACCTCGCCTGGTGGCGCATGGTCGATCCGGAAGGCAACTGGCTGGAAGTCACGCGTCTTGCGCACAACCTCGGCAAGATTCACGACGTGGAGGTGGCGCGCTTCGAGCTGAAATGGTTCGACGGCAACTATGCGCCGGGCGAGAAGCTGCTGCGCACGGAGTCGCTCGACATCAAGGGCCGCGTGTTCCGCAAGGAAGGCCTCGGCAAGGACGTCACGGATAAATTCCTCGCCGGCCTGCCGGGCGTGCAGAAGGAAGGTTGCGACGGTCTCATCACGTCCGCGCGCTGGGTGCTGCACAAGATGCCGGCGCACACGCGCACCGTCTGTCTGGAATTCTTCGGCCAGGCGCGCGAGGCGATTCCGAGCATCGTCGAAATCAAGGACTACCTGTTCGAAACGTCGAAGCAGGGCGGCGCGATTCTCGCCGGCCTCGAACACCTCGACGAGCGCTACCTGCGCGCGGTCGGCTATGCGACGAAGAGCAAGCGCAACGCATTTCCGAAGATGGTGCTGATCGGCGACATTGTCGGCAACGATGCGGACGCCGTGGCGCAGGCCACGTCCGAAGTGGTGCGCATGGCCAATGGCAAGAGCGGCGAGGGCTTCGTGGCGGTGAGCGCCGAGGCGCGCAAGCGCTTCTGGCTCGACCGCAGCCGCACGGCGGCCATCGCGAAGCATACCAACGCGTTCAAGATCAACGAAGACGTGGTGATTCCGCTCGACCGCATGGGCGAGTACACGGACGGCATCGAGCGCATCAACATCGAGCTGTCGATCAAGAACAAGCTGCAGCTCGTCGACGCGCTGGAGGCGTTTTTCAAGGGTGGCAAGCTGCCGCTCGGCAAGAGCGACGACGCCAACGAAATCCCGAGCGCCGAGCTGCTCGAAGACCGCGTGCAACAGGCGCTGGATCTGCTCAAGCGCGTGCGCACGCGCTGGGAGTTCCTGCGCGACAGGCTGGACCTGTCGCTGCGCGAGGCGCAGCACTATCTGGTCGGCCTCGGCTACGAGGCGCTCGCCGAGAAGTTCGCGGACCGCGTGGACGCGCAGCCGGACGCGACCGTGTTCCATGTCACGCAGGACCGCACGATCCGCGTGTCGTGGAAGCAGGAAATCCGTGCGGAGTTGCGCCAGATCTTCAACGGCGGCGAGTTCAAGCCGATCCTCGACGAAGCTCAGGCCATCCACAAGCAGGTGCTGCGCGGCCGTGTGTTCGTCGCGCTGCACATGCACGCGGGCGACGGCAACGTGCACACCAACCTGCCGGTCAATTCCGACAACTACGAGATGCTGCAGGACGCCCACAAGGCGGTCGCGCGCATCATGAAGCTGGCGCGTTCGCTCGACGGCGTGATCTCCGGCGAGCACGGCATCGGCATTACCAAGCTCGAATTCCTGACCGACGACGAAATCGGCGAATTCCGCAAATACAAGCAGCGCGTGGATCCGCACGGCCGCTTCAACGCGGGCAAGCTGCTGGAAGGCGCCGATCTGCGCAATGCCTACACGCCGAGCTTCGGCCTCATGGGCTATGAATCGCTGATCATGCAGCAGAGCGACATCGGCGCGATTTCCGAGTCGATCAAAGATTGCCTGCGCTGCGGCAAGTGCAAGCCGGTGTGCGCGACGCACGTGCCGCGCGCGAACCTGCTGTACAGCCCGCGCAACAAGATTCTCGCGACCTCGCTGCTGGTCGAGGCGTTCCTCTACGAAGAGCAGACGCGCCGCGGCGTGTCCATCAAGCACTGGGACGAATTCGGCGACGTCGCCGATCACTGCACGGTCTGTCACAAATGCGTGACGCCGTGTCCGGTGAAGATCGACTTCGGCGACGTGACCATGAATATGCGCAACCTGCTGCGCAAGATGGGCAAGAAGAAGTTCAATCCTGGCAACGCGGCCGGCATGTTCTTCCTGAACGCGACGAATCCGCAGACCATCAATCTCGCGCGCACCGCGATGATGGGCATCGGCTACAAGGCGCAGCGCCTCGGCAACGAGGTGCTCAAGAAGTTCGTGAAGAAGCAGACGGCGCATCCGCCCGCTACCGTCGGCAAGCCGCCGGTCACCGAGCAGGTGATCCACTTCATGAACAAGAAGATGCCGGGCAATCTGCCGAAGAAAACCGCGCGCGCGCTGCTCGACATCGAGGACAACAAGATTGTCCCGATCATCCGCAATCCGAAGACGACCACGGCCGACACGGAAGCGGTGTTCTACTTCCCCGGCTGCGGCTCCGAGCGGCTCTTTTCGCAGGTCGGTCTCGCGACCCAGGCGATGTTGTGGGAAGCAGGCGTGCAAACGGTGCTGCCGCCGGGCTATCTGTGCTGCGGCTATCCGCAGCGCGGCTCCGGCCAGTATGACAAGGCCGAGCAGATCGTCACGGACAACCGCGTGCTGTTCCATCGCGTCGCCAACACGCTGAACTATCTCGACATCAAGACGGTGGTGGTGTCGTGCGGCACGTGCTACGACCAGCTCGCCGGTTATGAATTCGACAAGATTTTCCCGGGTTGCCGGATCATCGACATTCACGAGTTCCTGCTCGAAAAAGGCATGAAGCTCGACGGCGTCACGGGCACGCGCTACATGTACCACGACCCGTGCCACACGCCGATCAAGACGATGGACCCGGTCAAGCTCGTCAATTCGCTGATGGGCTCGGAAAAGGACGGCTACAAGATCGAGAAGAACGATCGCTGCTGCGGCGAGTCGGGCACGCTCGCGGTGACGCGTCCAGACATTTCGACGCAGGTGCGTTTCCGCAAGGAAGAGGAAATCCGCAAGGGTGCGGCCAAATTGCGCGGCATACCGCTCGTCGCCGAAGCGGGTGCGAACGCGATCAACCCGGCCAATGCATCGGCGGGCGCAGCCGGTGCGGCGAACGGTTCGGTGCTGAAGGCCGGCGACGGTCCGCAGCCGAAGGGCGCGACCGACGTGAAGATTCTCACGAGCTGCCCGTCGTGCCTGCAAGGCCTGTCGCGCTACAACGAAGACGCGGGCATCGAGGCGGATTACATCGTCGTCGAGATGGCGCGGCATGTGCTCGGCGAAGACTGGATGGTCGACTACGTGCAGCGGGCGAACAATGGCGGAATCGAGCGCGTGCTGGTTTAATGGCACGACTGACGATTTTTGCCTGAGGACGACGATGGATTGCGTTTTTTGCCGTGAAGATGGCGGCGATGTGCTGTGGCAGGACGACACCCTGCGTGTCGTCCTCGCCGACGAACACGATTACCCGGGGTTTTGCCGGGTGATCTGGAACGAGCATGTGGCGGAGTTTTCGGATCTGGACGCGGCGGGCCGCGATCGCGTGATGAAGGTCGTGTATGCGGTCGAGCGCGCCATGCGGCGCATTCTCCAGCCGGCCAAAGTGAATCTCGCGAGCCTCGGCAACCAGGTGCCGCACGTGCACTGGCACGTCATTCCGCGGTTTTCGAACGACGCTCATTTTCCTCTGCCGATCTGGGCGCCGCGGCAGCGCACGGTGTCCGAAGCGATGCTGTCGTCGCGCCGCGCGCAAGCCACGCTGCTGCGCGAGGCGGTGCGGCAGGAAATCGAACAGGCGCTCGCCTGAGCGCCCATCACCGCCGTTTCGCGCCATGGCCTCACGGGGCGCATGCGGGCGCGGCGGCGTTTTCATATTGAGGCCATCATGAGCGGACTGACCCCCGATACTCCGGTGCCGAGCGGCGTCGTCGTGCATGCGAAGTCGCGTGTGCTCGAATTGCAGTACGCAAGCGGCGAATCGTACCGGCTGCCCTTCGAACTGCTGCGCGTGTATTCGCCGTCGGCGGAAGTGCAGGGTCACGGCCCTGGCCAGGAAACGCTGCAAACCGGCAAGCGCGACGTGACCATCACGATGATCGAGGGCGTCGGCAACTACGCGATCCAGCCGACTTTCTCCGACGGACACTCCACCGGCATCTATTCGTGGGATCTGCTCTACGACCTGGCGCGGCGCCAGGATGAACTCTGGCGCGCGTATCTCGACAAACTCGCCAAGGCCGGCGTCGATCGCGACGCGCCGATGGCCCCGCCGGGCGCTGCGCACGGTCACCGTCACTGATACGATTCGCCAGGCCCGCCGCACTGATGCGGCGCAACATTTGAGAATACGCGGAAAGGACAAGCGCGATGAGCAAAACCCACTTCGGCTTTCAATCGGTCGACGAACAGGAAAAGGCGCAGAAGGTGGCGGGCGTGTTCCACTCGGTCGCCGCCAACTACGACCTGATGAACGACCTGATGTCGGGCGGGTTGCACCGGGCGTGGAAGATGTTCACGATCGCCCAGGCCAACGTGCGGCCGGGCTACAAGGTGCTCGACATCGCGGGCGGCACGGGCGACCTGTCGAAGGCATTCGCGAAACAGGCGGGCGAAAGCGGCGAGGTCTGGCACACGGACATCAACGAGTCCATGCTGCGCGTGGGTCGCGACCGGCTGCTCGACAAGGGCGTGATCACGCCCGCGCTGCTCTGCGATGCCGAGAAAATTCCGTTTCCGGACAATTACTTCGACGTGGTCACCGTGGCATTCGGCTTGCGCAACATGACGCATAAGGATGTCGCGCTGGCAGAAATGCGCCGGGTGCTGAAGCCGGCCGGACGCCTGCTGGTGCTGGAATTTTCGAAGGTGTGGGATCCGCTGAAAAAGGCCTACGACGTCTATTCATTCAAGGTGTTGCCGTGGCTCGGCGAGCGCTTTGCAAAAGACGCGGAGAGCTACCGCTACCTCGCGGAGTCGATCCGCATGCATCCGGATCAGGAAACTTTAAAAACAATGATGGAACAAGCGGGTCTCGACGGCGTCAAATATTACAATTTGTCAGCTGGCGTGGTAGCTTTACATGTGGGGACCAAATACTAGGGTCTCCAACCCATCGATTTTTAAAGGAAAGTGCGAAATGTTCGATTCAGTGCTGTTATCTCCCCGTAAGGTTAAGCGGTCGCTGGTGAGAAGAATCGGACTGATCGCCATGGTCGGTCTGATCGTCGCCGGCTCCGTCGCGTCGCTCGACGCCGAAGCGCGCCGCATGGGCGGTGGACGTAGCATCGGCCGTCAGTCGAACACCGTTCAGCAGCAGGCCGCGCCGTCGCAACCGGCGCCCACCAATCCGGCCATGCAGCAGCGCGCGCAACCGGCTCCCGCGCCGGCTCCCACCCCGGCTGCCCAGCCCAACCGCTCGCGCTGGCTCGGGCCGATTGCCGGCCTTGCTGCCGGCCTCGGCATTGCCGCGCTGCTGTCGCACTTCGGTCTGGGCGGCGCGTTCGCGGGCGCCATGGCCAACGTCATCGTGATTGCGGTGCTCGCGATGATCGGCATCTGGCTCGTCCGCCGCTTCATGGGCCGCAAACGCGATGCGTCGCAACCGGCTTATGCGGGTCACTCGCCGTCGCTGAATTCGGGCGCTACCGGCTACACGCAGGAGCCGCGCTATACGGCGCCGCCGACGGGCTCGTATCTCGAACCGCAAGGCAATCCGCTCACTACGCCGTCGGTCAACGCCACGCCGAGCGTGCCGGCCGGCTTCGACTCCGATGCATTCCTGCGCAACGCCAAGGTCTATTTCGTGCGCCTGCAAGCCGCGTGGGACGTGGGCAATATCGACGACATCCGCGAGTTCACCACGCCGGAAATGTTCGCCGAGGTGCGCGTCGACCTGGCCTCGCGCGGCGCGGAGAAGAATCAGACGGACGTCGTGCAGCTGAACGCCGACCTGCTCGGCGTCGAAGAACGCGCGAACGAGTACTTCGCGAGCGTGCGCTTCTCCGGCCTGATTCGGGAAGCGCCGGGCGCGGCGGCCGAGCCGTTCGTCGAAGTCTGGAACCTGTCGAAGGCGAACCGTCCGGGCGAAGGCTGGCTGCTCGCCGGCATCCAGCAGGTCGCGCAGCACTAAAGCGGCGCGGGCGTGCAGCGCCGGTTGCGATCCGGCGTCCGCAGCTTGCAAGGCCCGCTTCGACGTTCTCTTGCGGCCGCTCTCCATTCACCGCGGTTAGCCGTTCGGCCGAGCAGGCCGCGAAGCGAACGGACGTTACAATAGGAACCCGCGCGGGCAGTCGCTCGCGCGGGTTTTTTCTTGCCACTTTCAATGACCCTCGCCGCCAAGCCCTTTGTCGCCGCTGTCAATCATCTGCTCGCCCGCGAATCGTGGGCTCGCGAGCGCCTCGCTCCCTATGCGGGCAAGACCGCCAGACTGTCGTCGCCGCCCGTCGTGCTCACGCTGCTCGTGCAGCCGGACGGCTATCTCGGCACCATCGGCGAAACCGACGCGCAGCAGTTCGACGTGACGCTCTCCGTGCCGTCCGACGCGTTGCCCGCCTTCGTGCAGGGCGGCCAGGCGGCCGTCATGAAGCACGTGAAGATAGAAGGCGACGCCGAGTTCGCGACCGTCATCGCGAAACTCGCGGAGCACTTGCGCTGGGAGCCGGAAGAAGATCTGGCCAAACTGATCGGCGACGGGCCGGCGTGGCGAGTGGGGTCGATCGTGCGCGCGGTCGGCGAACACGTGCAACGCACCGGCCGCAATCTGCTCGACACGGCCACCGAATATCTGCTGGACGAGAACCCGCAACTCGTGCGTCGCAGCGCGCTTGGCGACTTCAACGCGGAACTGGCGCAAGCGCGCGACGCGCTCGCGCGTGTCGAAAAACGCATCCAGCGTCTTGAACAGAAGGTCGAAGCCCGCGGCGCCGTCGCGCCGGGCAGCGCCGCCACGTCGCGCGGCACGCGCTAGTCACCGGGCACAACCATGCGTTTTCTGCGTTTCCTTAAGATTTTCTTCACCGTAATCCGCTTCGGTCTCGACGAGATGATGCTCGGCCGCGTCAACGACCGGCGCGTGCGCATGCTGCTGCGTATCACGACGATCGGCCGGAAGTTCGAGGCGCCGCCGGGCGTGCGGTTGCGTCTCGCGCTCGAAAGCCTGGGGCCGATCTTCGTCAAGTTCGGGCAGGTGCTGTCGACCCGGCGCGACCTGCTGCCGGTGGATATCGCCAACGAACTCGCGAAGCTGCAGGATCAGGTGCCGCCGTTCGATTCGGCGGTGGCGATCGGGCTCGTCGAGAAGTCGCTCGGCGCGCCGGTCGACGTGCTGTTCGACGACTTCGAGCGCGTGCCGGTGGCAAGCGCGTCGATCGCGCAGGTGCACTTCGCGACCGTGAAGGCAGGACAGCATGCCGGCAAGGCCGTCGCCGTGAAGGTGCTGCGCCCGAACATGCTGCCGGTGATCGACTCCGACCTCGCGTTGCTGCGCGACATCGCCGTATGGGCCGAGCGGCTGTGGGCGGACGGCAAGCGCCTGAAGCCGCGCGAGGTGGTCGCCGAATTCGACAAGTATCTGCACGACGAACTCGACCTGATGCGCGAGGCGGCCAACGGCAGCCAGTTGCGCCGTAACTTCGCCGGGCTCGACCTGCTGCTCGTGCCCGAAATGTATTGGGAATTCTGCACGCCCACCGTGCTCGTCATGGAGCGCATGGTCGGCGTGCCGATCAGTCAGGTCGACACGCTGCGCGCGGCGGGTGTCGACATTCCGAAACTGGCCCGCGAAGGCGTCGAGATTTTCTTCACCCAGGTATTCCGGGACGGTTTTTTCCACGCGGACATGCACCCGGGCAACATTCAGGTGAGCCTCGATCCGGCGCATTTCGGCCGCTATATCGCGTTGGATTTCGGCATCATCGGCGCGCTGTCGGACTTCGACAAGAATTACCTCGCGCAGAACTTCCTCGCGTTTTTCAAGCGCGATTACCACCGCGTCGCGACGCTGCATCTGGAATCGGGCTGGGTGCCGCCCACCACGCGCGTCGAGGAACTGGAAAGCGCCATTCGCGCGGTGTGCGAGCCGTATTTCGACCGCGCACTGAAGGACATTTCGCTCGGTCAGGTGCTGATGCGCCTTTTTTCGACGTCGCGCCGCTTCAATGTCGAGATCCAGCCGCAGCTCGTGCTGCTGCAAAAGACCATGCTGAACGTGGAGGGGCTTGGCCGCTCGCTCGATCCGGAATTGGATCTATGGAAAACGGCGAAGCCCTATCTGGAGCGCTGGATGAACGAGCAGATCGGCTTGCGCGGCTGGTACGAGCGGCTGAAGATCGAGGCGCCGCAGTGGAGCAAGACGCTGCCGCAGTTGCCACGGCTGATCCATCATGTGTTGGCCGAGCGTCATGACCACGGGCGCGTCGGCAACGACGACATGATCCGGCAGATCCTGCTCGAGCAGAAGCGCACTAACCGGCTGCTGCAGGGCTTGCTGCTGTTCGGCGTGGCGGTCGGTGTCGGCGCGGCGCTGGCGCGTCTCTTTCTCGCGCTTGCGTACGGCGCCTGATCCCACAGCTTGCGAGGCAAATGATGAGCGATCCGACCCAAACCCCGGTGCCCGAATTCGAGAGTCGCGATCCGAACTCGCCGACGTTCTGGGACGAGCGTTTCGAGCGTCACTTTACGCCGTGGGACCAGGCGGGCGTGCCGTCGGCGTTTCAGGCGTTTGCGGGGCGTCACGCCGGCGAGGCGGTGCTGATTCCGGGCTGCGGCAGCGCGTACGAAGCCGCGTGGCTGGCCGCCCGTGGGAGCCCGGTCCGCGCGATCGATTTTTCGCCGGCGGCGGTTGCGGCTGCGCGGGCGCAGTTGGGCCAACAGCACGCCCAGCTCGTGGAACAGGCAGATTTCTTCAGCTACGAGCCGCCGTTCACCCCCGCGTGGATTTATGAGCGCGCGTTTCTCTGCGCATTGCCGCCGGCGCGCCGCGGCGACTACGCGCGCCGCATGGCCGGGCTGTTGCCGGCGGGCGCGCTCCTTGCCGGGTTTTTTTTCATCGGCGCGACGCCCAAGGGGCCGCCGTTCGGCATGGAGCGCGGCGAACTCGACGGCTTGCTCACGCCGCATTTCGAGCTGATCGAAGACGAGCCCGTCAGTGATTCGATACCGGTCTTTGCGGGGCGCGAGCGCTGGCTCACGTGGCGTCGCCGTGCCTGAACGATGGGCGTCGCCGTGGCTCGCGCTGTGAAGCGCGAGCCTGGCGGCCAGCGCTTGGCACCCCCCTTGATTTTTGCCGCGCCCGCCCTCATTTAGCGCAACGGCGGTCGCGTCGGGCGCCGATCCCCAAAATGCCGGGGAGCGTTGCCGTTTGCGGCTATAATTCAAGGCTTTGCAAGCGTTTACAAGATTTCAGTAGGGAAACGGTCATGCCGATCTACGCTTATCGTTGCGAGTCATGCGGCTTTGGGAAGGACGTCCTTCAGAAGATGAGCGACCCCCAGTTGACGCAATGTCCCGAATGCGGGAAAGACACTTTCCGGAAACAGGTCACGGCCGCGGGCTTCCAGTTGAAGGGCTCGGGCTGGTACGTCACCGATTTTCGCGGCGGCAGTGGCGGTACGAGTGCGCCCGCCAATGGTGCTGCGAATGGCGCTGGTGACGGTGCCGATAAGGGCGCGTCCACCGGCAACGGCGCGGCTAAGCCGGAAACGGCCGCGGCCGCCACGCCGGCTGCGCCCGCCGCGCCGGCAGCAGCGGCAAGCGGCTCCGGCAGCGTCTAGTAGCACGGCCGCCTTCACGGGCGGCGCACACGTCGCGCGTTCTTCACACCGCGCGGCATTCTGGCGGTACACATGACGACGAAAAAAACGACGCTCAAATCGGTGTTCCTGACGGGCCTCCTGGTGCTGGTGCCTTTGGCCATCACGCTGTGGGTGCTCGGTCTCATTATCGGCACGATGGACCAGACGCTGTTGCTGCTGCCGAGCGCCTGGCAGCCGGAGCGCGTGTTCGGCTTTCGCCTGCCGGGCTTGGGCGCGGTGCTCACGCTGGCGTTTGTGTTTGTCGTCGGGCTTCTGACCCAGAACTTCGTCGGGCAAAAGCTCGTGAAGTGGTGGGAGCTCGTGGTCGCGCACATCCCCGTGGTGGGGCCGATCTACACGAGCGTCAAGCAGGTGTCCGACACGCTGCTGTCGAGCAGCGGCAACGCGTTTCGCAAGGCGCTCCTGATCGAATATCCGCGCCGCGGCTGCTATACGATTGCGTTTCTGACCGGCATTCCGGGCGGCGACGTGATCAACCACCTGAAAGAAGACCACGTCAGCGTCTACGTGCCGACCACGCCGAACCCGACGTCCGGCTTCTTCCTGATAGTGCCCAAGAGCGAAGTGATCGAACTCGACATGACGGTCGACGCCGCGCTCAAGTACATCGTCTCGATGGGCGTCGTGGCGCCGTCCGCGCCCGCGGCGCCGCTGCGCCGCACGACAGTCGAGCCGCCGCTGTAATGCCGGCGCGCCCGCCTCCATCGCGGCGCGCCGTTCAACCAATGCAAAACGAAAGTCAAACATCATGTCGATGAGATCTAAATACTGCGGTCTGGTGACCGAAGAACTGCTGGGCCAAACCGTCTCGCTGTGCGGCTGGGTAAGCCGCCGCCGCGACCATGGCGGCGTTATCTTCATCGACCTGCGTGACCGCGAAGGCCTCGTCCAGGTCGTGTGCGACCCGGACCGCGCGGAGATGTTCAAAGCCGCCGAAGGCGTGCGCAACGAGTTCTGTCTGCAGATCAAGGGCGTGGTGCGCAGCCGTCCGGAAGGCACGACGAACGCGGCGCTCAAGAGCGGCAAGATCGAAGTGCTGTGCCATGAGCTGATCGTGCTGAATGCGTCCATCACGCCGCCGTTCCAGCTCGACGACGACAACCTGTCGGAAACCACGCGCCTCACGCATCGCGTGCTCGATCTGCGCCGTCCGCAGATGCAGCACAACCTGCGTCTGCGCTACCGCGTCGCAATCGAAGTGCGCAAGTACCTCGACACGCTCGGTTTCATCGACATCGAAACGCCGATGCTCACCAAGAGCACGCCGGAAGGCGCGCGCGACTACCTCGTGCCGTCGCGGACCAACCCCGGCCAGTTCTTTGCGCTGCCGCAATCGCCGCAGCTCTTCAAGCAGCTGCTGATGGTGGCGAACTTCGACCGCTACTACCAGATCACCAAGTGCTTCCGCGACGAAGACCTGCGGGCCGACCGTCAGCCGGAATTCACGCAGATCGACTGCGAAACCTCGTTCCTCTCGGAGCAGGAAATTCGCGATCTGTTCGAGGCGATGATCCGCCACGTGTTCAAGGAAACCATCGGCGTCGAGCTGGACGCGAAGTTCCCGGTCATGGAGTACTCGGAAGCCATGCGCCGTTTCGGCTCGGACAAGCCGGACCTGCGCGTGAAGCTCGAATTCACCGACCTGACCGACGCGGTCAAGGACGTCGACTTCAAGGTATTCAGCGCGCCGGCCAACACCAAGGACGGCCGCGTCGCGGCGATCCGCGTGCCGAAGGGCGGCGAGCTCTCGCGCGGCGATATCGACAGCTACACGGAATTCGTGCGCATTTACGGCGCGAAGGGCCTTGCGTGGATCAAGGTCAACGAAGTGGCGAAGGGCCGCGACGGTCTGCAAAGCCCGATCGTCAAGAACCTGCATGACGAAGCGGTCAAGGCGATCATCGAGCGCACCGGCGCGCAAGACGGCGACATCATCTTCTTTGCCGCGGATCGCGCAAAGGTGGTGAACGACAGCCTGGGCGCACTGCGCCTGAAGATCGGCCACTCGGAGTTCGGCAAGGCCAACGGTCTCGTCGAGTCCGGCTGGAAGCCGCTGTGGGTGGTGGACTTCCCGATGTTCGAATACGACGAGGAAGACAACCGCTACGTCGCCGCGCATCACCCGTTCACGAGCCCGAAGGACGAGCACCTGGAGTACCTGGAATCGGATCCGGCGCGCTGCCTCGCCAAGGCCTACGACATGGTGCTGAACGGCTGGGAAATTGGCGGCGGCTCGGTGCGTATCCATCGCGAGGAAGTGCAGAGCAAGGTGTTCCGCGCGCTCAAGATCAACGCGGAAGAAGCGCAGGCCAAGTTCGGCTTCCTGCTCGACGCGCTGCAATACGGCGCGCCTCCGCACGGCGGCATCGCGTTTGGTCTCGACCGTATCGTCACGATGATGGCCGGTGCCGATTCGATCCGCGATGTCATCGCGTTCCCGAAGACGCAGCGCGCGCAAGACCTGCTCACGCAGGCGCCGAGCGAAGTCGACGAGCGTCAGTTGCGCGAGTTGCACATCCGTCTGCGTGCGGCCGAGCCGAAGGCGTAACGGCTGCTGCGGCGGCTCGATGCTGCTGACTGCTGTCTGAAAACGACAGCGCAAGCAAAACCAGGAAGGCGCGGGAGGAAACTCCGGCGCCTTTTTCGTTTTTTGCGTTACAGTCGAAGCAACAACGTTCGACGCTTCCTCGACTACTCGCCGACATATATCGCGCAAGCGTTGCGCATCGTTTTTACGCCATGCCGAAACCGCCGAAGATCCCGCAGTCCGTACTCGTCGTCATTCATACGCCCTCGCTCGACGTGCTGCTGATCGAGCGCGCCGATATGCCAGGCTTCTGGCAGTCGGTGACGGGCTCGAAGGACCGGCTCGACGAGCCGCTCGCGGAAACGGCCATGCGTGAGGTTGCCGAAGAGACGGGCATCGTGATCGGCGGCGCGCTGGTGCCGCAAAGCGCCTTGTTCGACTGGCAATATTCGATTGAATACGAGATCTATCCGCAGTTCCTGCATCGCTACGCCGAAGGCGTGATCCACAACACCGAGCACTGGTTCAGCGTGGAAGTGCCCGAGCGGCTCGAAGTCACGCTCGCGCCGCGCGAGCACACCGCGTTTCTCTGGCTGCCGTATGAAGAGGCCGCCTCGCGTTGCTATTCGTCGTCGAATGCGGATGCGATTTTGCAGTTGCCGAAGCGGCTGCGCGGGCGTTCGGAGTCTCGCCGATGAGTGTCGGCGGCGCACGCCGTTTCGCTCGTCTGCGGCAATCGCTGCTCGGCCGCCGCTACTGGCAGCGCTACCGCTTCACGAGCGGCAACGAGGTCAAGCTGCTGCGCTCCGGCGACGAGTTCTTCAGCGCGCTCGTCGCGCGCGTGGATGCGGCGGAGCGCGATGTCGTCCTCGAAACCTATATTTTTTGCTACGACGAAGCGGGGCAACTGGTCAACGCGGCGCTGCTGCGGGCGGCCGCGCGCGGCGTGCGCGTGCGCGTGATCACTGACGGCGTCGGCACCGCGCGCCTGCCGATGTTCAACGAATGGGTCGGCGCCGGCATCGAGCATCGCATCTACAACCCGCACATCTTCGGGCGCTTTGGTTTTTCGCGCACGCATCGCAAGCTCGCCGTGATCGACGATCAGTTCGCGTACTGCGGCGGCATTAATATCGTCGACGATTACGAAAACAACGGCGAGACGCTGCCGTACCGCCGCTGGGATTTTGCAGTCGAGTTGCGCGGCCCCGTGGTCAACGACGTGCGTCAGGCGTTCGAGGTGCAATGGCGGCGCATTCGCGTCGGGCATAAACCGCTCGAATCGCTCGAGCCGGATCTCAGCCCGAAGACCACGGCCTCGCTCGGCAGCCTGCGCCGTCGCCGCCGGCGCCGCAACGAGGAACTGTGGGCGGGCGGCCAGCCGTGTGTGGCGTTCGTCGCGCGCGACAACCTGATCAATCGCCGCGCCATCGAAAAGGCGTACCTCGCGGCGATCGGCCAGGCGCGCAGCGAGGTGCTGCTCGCGAATCCGTACTTCATGCCGGGGCGCAAGCTGCGGCGCGCGCTCGTCTATGCGGCGCGGCGCGGCGTGGTGGTGAAGCTGATCATCGGCCGCAAGGAGTTCAAGGCGCTCGATTACGCCGTGCCTTTCCTCTATCGCGCGTTGCTGAGAGCGGGCGTGCAGATCGCCGAGTACGAGAAAACCCTGCTGCACGGCAAGGTTGCGGTGGTCGACTCGAACTGGGCGACCGTGGGCTCGTCGAACCTCGACGCGCTCAGCCTGATGCTGAACAACGAAGCGAACGTCGTGCTGGTCAACGATCCGTCGATCGACGCGCTGCGTGAGGCGATGCTCGCCGCCTTCAAGGAGGCGCGGCGCATCGACGAAGCACACTACGACGCGCGCCCGGCCGGCGAGCGCCTGCTCAACTGGCTGGCCTACACGACCTACCGGCTCGCCATGAAGCTTCTGACAGTGGGCGGCTACGACTAGAGTCGGCGGGGCATGCGTCGAGACGTGTCGCCAGAGCATACGAAGGTTTCGTCTGAAGAAGCCATGACTTAAGGCGAACCCCTCTAAAAAATCCGATTCCTCCGATTGCCAGATGCCCCAAAATTGAAACCAGGTTAGAAACCGGTTTCTAATAAAGTCCTTGTTTCGCGGACGGCGCCACTCAATAATAGTACGGCCGTTCGATTTTTTGTTTCGGTCACATTAGAACGGTAAAAGCTATGCGAAAAGGCGAACAAACGCGAGCCGCAATTCTCGATGCAGCACTTGACCTGGCAAGCCGCGACGGACTGGAGGGTCTGACGATCGGCCTTCTCGCCGAGCGCATGCAGATGAGCAAGAGCGGCGTGTTTGCGCACTTCGGGTCGCGCGAGGACTTGCAGGTCGAGGTCGTGCGCGAATACCACCGTCGTTTCGAAGACGAGGTGTTTTTCCCGAGCTTGCGCGAACCTCGCGGACTGCCGCGTTTGCGCGCCATGATTTCCCGCTGGATCGAAAAGCGCATACAGGAAGTCACGACCGGGTGCATCTACATCAGCGGCGCCGTCGAGTACGACGACCGCGCAGATAACCCGGTGCGCGAACAACTGGTGTCGAGCGTGACGATGTGGCGGGCGGCGCTCACTCGCGCCATTTCGCAGGCGATGGAAGAAGGGCATCTGCGCGCGGACACCGACCCGCAGTTGATGCTCTTCGAACTGTACAGCTTCACGCTCGGTCTGCATCACGACGCGCGCTTCCTGCATCTGCCGGACGCGGTGCGCCTCACGTGGGCCGCGCTGGAAAAATTGATTGTTTCGTATCAAAGCGAAAGCCGTTAGCGAAAGCCGCGGAACTGCACAAGATCCGGCGGCAAACGTCGCGCAGTGTAAGCACTGAAGCGACAGACGAGATCCGCATCACGCCCTCGCGCTCACGGCCTGGCTTCATGTTCAAACTTTGGAGAGAGTCATGGGACAGTACGCCGCGCCGCTGCGCGACATGCAATTCGTGTTGCACGAGCTGCTTAACGTCGAAGCCGAGATCAAGCAGATGCCGAAGCACGCGGATCTCGACGCCGAGACGATCAACGCCGTGCTCGAAGAGGCCGGCAAGTTCTGCTCCGAAGTGCTGTTTCCGCTAAACCACAGCGGCGACCAGGAAGGCTGCACGTACGTCGGCGACGGCGTCGTGACCACGCCGAAGGGCTTCAAGGAAGCCTATCAACAGTATGTGGAAGCCGGCTGGCCCGCGCTCGGTTGCGATCCGGAGTACGGCGGCCAGGGGCTGCCTGCGTTCGTCAATAACGCGCTGTACGAAATGCTCAACTCGGCGAATCAGGCGTGGACGATGTACCCGGGCCTCTCGCACGGCGCCTACGAGTGCCTGCACGCGCACGGCACGCCGGAGTTGCAGCAGCGCTATCTGCCGAAGCTCGTCTCCGGCGTGTGGACCGGCACCATGTGTCTGACCGAGCCGCATTGCGGCACCGACCTCGGCATCCTGCGCACGAAGGCCGAGCCCAACGGCGACGGCTCGTACTCGATCAGCGGCACGAAGATTTTCATCTCCAGCGGCGAACACGATCTGGCGGAAAATATCGTTCACCTCGTGCTCGCGCGTCTGCCGGATGCGCCCAAGGGCACCAAGGGCATTTCGCTTTTCATCGTGCCGAAGTTCATTCCGAACGAAGCCGGCGAGCCCGGCGAGCGCAACGGCGTGAAGTGCGGTTCCATCGAACACAAGATGGGCATTCACGGCAACGCGACCTGCGTGATCAACCTCGACAACGCGAAGGGCTGGATGGTCGGCGAGCCGAACAAGGGCCTCAACGCGATGTTCGTGATGATGAACGCCGCGCGTCTCGGCGTCGGCATGCAAAGCCTCGGGCTCACGGAAGTCGCCTATCAGAACTCGCTCACGTATGCGAAAGAGCGTCTGCAAATGCGCTCGCTGACCGGCCCCAAGGCGTCGGAAAAAGCCGCCGACCCGATCATCGTGCATCCGGACGTGCGCCGCATGCTGCTCACGCAAAAGGCGTATGCCGAAGGTGCGCGCGCATTCTCGTACTGGTCCGCGCTGCATATCGACAAGGAGCTGTCGCACGCCGACGAATCGGTACGCAAGGAAGCCGCCGACCTCGTCGCGCTCCTCACGCCGATCCTGAAGGCGTTCCTCTCGGACAACGCGTTCGAAGGCACGAATCACGCCATGCAGATTTACGGCGGCCATGGCTTCATCGCCGAGTGGGGCATGGAGCAGTATGTGCGCGACGCGCGCATCAACATGATCTACGAAGGCACGAACGCGATTCAGGCGCTCGACCTGCTCGGCCGCAAGATTCTCGGCGACATGGGCGCGAAGATGAAAAAGTTCGGCAAGCTCGTGAGCGAGTTCGTCGAAGCCGAAGGCATCAAGCCGGAAATGCAGGAGTTCGTCAACCCGCTCGCCGACATCGGCGAAAAGGTCCAGAAGCTGACGATGGAAATCGGCATGAAGGCCATGCAGAACCCGGACGAAGTGGGCGCCGCGGCTGTGCCGTATCTGCGTACCGTCGGTCACCTGGTGTTCTCGTACTTCTGGGCGCGCATGGCACGCATCGCGCTCGACAAGGAAGCCTCGGGCGATCCGTTCTACAAGGCGAAGCTCGCCACCGCGCGCTTTTACTTCGCGAAGCTGCTGCCCGAAACCGCCATGACCATCCGTCAGGCGCGCGCCGGTTCGAAGCCGCTGATGGACGTCGAAGAAGCGCTGTTCTAAGTCATCTAACGCAAGGCGCCGCGTGGTCAGCCACACGCGGCGCTTTCGCAAGCCACATTCATCGCGAGCGAGCCGAACCGTTCGCGACACCGCACAACTCTCCGGAGGAACGACGTGAGCAATCTGATCATTCGCAAGGTAGCCGTGCTCGGCGCCGGCGTGATGGGCGCGCAGATCGCCGCGCACCTGATCAACGCCAAGGTGCCCGTGCTTCTTTTTGACCTGCCGGCCAAGGAAGGCCCGAAGAACGCCATCGCGTTGAAGGCGATCGAGAATCTGAAGAAGCTGTCGCCCGCGCCGTTCGGCGTGAAGGACGACGCGCAATACATCCAGCCCGCGAATTACGACGACGACATCGAAAAACTCGCCGAATGCGACCTCGTGATCGAAGCGATCGCCGAGCGCATGGACTGGAAGCACGACCTGTACAAGAAGGTCTCGCCGCATATCGCGCCGAACGCGATCTTCGCGACCAACACGTCGGGCCTGTCGATCACCGAGCTGTCGCAAGGTTTCGCGGATGAACTGAAGGCGCGCTTTTGCGGCGTGCACTTCTTCAATCCGCCGCGCTACATGCATCTGGTCGAGCTGATTCCGACCGCGGCCACGCGTCCGGAAATTCTCGATCAGCTGGAAACGTTCCTGACGAGCGTGGTCGGCAAGGGCGTCGTGCGCGCAAAAGATACGCCGAACTTCATCGCGAATCGCGTCGGCATTTTCTCGATTCTCGCGGTGATCACCGAAGCCGCGAAATTCGGCCTGCGTTTCGACGAAGTCGACGACCTGACCGGCTCGCGTCTTGGCCGCGCGAAGTCGGCCACGTTCCGCACGGCGGACGTCGTCGGTCTCGACACGATGGCGCACGTCATCAAGACGATGCAGGACAACCTGAAGGACGATCCGTTCTTCCCGGTCTACGAGACGCCGGCCGTGCTCGCCGAACTCGTGAAAAAAGGCGCACTCGGCCAGAAGACGGGCGGCGGCTTCTACAAAAAGGAAGGCAAGGCGATCAAGGTGCTCGACCCGAAAACGGGCGAGTACGTGGAAGGCGGCGCGAAAGCGGACGAACTGGTCGGCCGCATTCTGAAGCGTCCGCCGGCAGAGCGCCTCAAGCTGCTGCGCGAGTCGCAGCACCCGCAGGCGCAGTTCCTGTGGGCGATTTTCCGCGACGTGTTCCATTACATCGGCGTGCATCTGGAATCCATCGCCGATAACGCACGCGATGTCGATCTCGCGATCCGCTGGGGCTTCGGCTGGAACGAAGGTCCGTTCGAAGGCTGGCAGACGGCCGGCTGGAAGCAGGTCGCCGAATGGGTGCAGGAAGACATCGCGGCGGGCAAGGCGCTGTCGAGCGTGCCGCTGCCGTCGTGGGTGCTCGAAGGCCCGGTTGCCGAAAAGGGCGGCGTGCATACGAACGAAGGCTCGTGGTCGCCGGCTTCAAAGACGTTCGTGCCCCGCTCGTCGCTCGGCGTGTACGACCGCCAGGTGTTCCGCGCGCCGCTCGTCGGCGAAACGGCGGCGGATCCGAAGAGTTACGGCAAGACGCTGTTCGAGACCGACGCCGTGCGCGCATGGGTCGACGACCGCGCGGGCGAGAACGACGTGCTGATCGTGTCGTTCAAGAGCAAGATGAACACGATTGGGCCGTCGGTGATCGACGGGTTGACGCAGGCCATCGAACTGGCGGAGAAGGACTTCAAGGGTCTCGTCGTCTGGCAGCCGACGTCGCTGAAGCTCGGCACGCCGGGCGGCCCGTTCTCCGCGGGCGCGAATCTCGAAGAAGCGATGCCGGCGTTCATGATGGGCGGCGCAAAGGGTATCGAGCCGTTCGTCAAGAAATTCCAGCAGGGCATGCTGCGCGTGAAGTACGCGAGCGTGCCGGTCGTCGCGGCGGTGTCGGGCATTGCGCTTGGCGGCGGCTGCGAGCTGCTGCTGCATAGTGCAAAGCGCGTCGCGCACATCGAAAGCTATATCGGTCTAGTGGAAGTCGGCGTGGGTCTCGTGCCCGCGGGCGGCGGTCTGAAGGAAGCGGCGCTGCGCGCGGCGGAAGCGGCGACGCAAGTGGGCGCGACCAACGATCTGCTCAAGTTCCTGCAAAAGTCCTTCGAAAACGCGGCGATGGCAAAGGTCTCGGCGTCCGCGCTCGACGCCCGCGCAATGGGTTATCTGAAGCCGTCGGACACGATTGTCTTCAACGTATTCGAGCTGCTCGACGTCGCGAAGAAAGAAGCGCGCGCGCTTGCCGGCGCGGGCTACCGTCCGCCGCTGCGCGTGACGCAGGTGCCGGTCGCCGGGCGTTCGGCGATCTCGACCATCAAGGCTTCGCTCGTCAACATGCGCGACGGCCGGTTCATCAGCGAGCACGATTTCCTGATCGCGAGCCGCATCGCGGAAGCGGTGTGCGGCGGCGACGTGGAAGCGGGCAGTCTCGTCGACGAGGAATGGCTGCTGCAACTGGAGCGCCGCGCGTTCGTCGAGCTGCTCGGCACGCAGAAGACGCAGGAACGGATCATGGGCATGCTGCAAACCGGCAAGCCGGTGCGGAACTAACAGCGACGCGCGGACATTCTGGAGAGACAAATGAGCAAGCAATTGCAAGACGCATACATCGTCGCCGCGAGCCGTACGCCGATCGGCAAGGCGCCGCGCGGCGTGTTCAAGAACACGCGCCCCGACGAACTGCTGGTGCATGCGATCCGGTCGGCCGTGGGCCAAGTGCCCGGACTCGATACCAACGTGATCGAAGACGCCATTGTCGGCTGCGCGATTCCCGAGGCGGAGCAGGGCCTGAACGTCGCGCGTATGGGCGCGCTGCTGGCCGGGCTGCCGCAGTCGGTCGGCGGCGTCACGGTGAACCGCTTCTGCGCGTCGGGGCTGACGGCCCTCGCGATGGCTGCGGACCGCATTCGCGTCGGCGAATCGGACGCGCTGATCGCGGGCGGCTGCGAGTCGATGAGCATGGTGCCGATGATGGGCAACAAGCCGTCGCTGTCGCCGCATATCTTCGATCGCAATGAAGACGTCGGCATTGCCTACGGCATGGGCCTGACCGCCGAGAAAGTCGCCGAGCGCTGGAAGATCAGCCGTGAGGCGCAGGACGCGTTCTCCGTCGAATCGCACCGCCGCGCAATCGCCGCGCAGCAAGCCGGCGAGTTCAGCGACGAGATCGCCGCATACACGGTCACCGAGCGCTTCCCGGATCTCGCCACCAGCGAAGTGCGCGTGAAAACGCGCGAGGTGTCGCTCGACGAAGGTCCGCGCGCCGACACCTCGCTCGAGGGCCTCGCCAAACTGCGCACGGTGTTCGCCAACAAGGGGTCGGTGACGGCCGGCAACAGCTCGCAGACGTCGGACGGGGCGGGCGCGCTGATCGTTGTGTCGGAAAAGGTGCTCAAGCAGTTCAACCTGACGCCGCTCGCGCGCTTCGTCAGCTTCGCGGTGCGCGGCGTGCCGCCGGAGATCATGGGCATCGGGCCGAAGGAAGCGATTCCGGCCGCGCTGAAGGCCGCGGGCCTCAAGCAGGACGACCTCGACTGGATCGAGCTGAACGAAGCGTTCGCCGCGCAATCGCTCGCGGTGATTCAGGACCTCGGCCTCGATCCGGCGAAGATCAACCCGCTCGGCGGCGCGATCGCGCTCGGCCACCCGCTCGGCGCGACGGGCGCGATTCGTGCGTCGACGGTGGTGCACGGCCTGCGCCGCCGCAACTACAAGTACGGCATGGTGACGATGTGCGTCGGCACCGGCATGGGCGCGGCGGGCATCATCGAGCGGCTGTGACACGGCCCGCTTCGGTGGACGCGGCACGCCGCCAAGGCGCCTGAACGGTTCGCAGGCCTCGCGCTTGCGAACCGTTTTTTCCATTCGGACAGCAGTTCTGCGGCAGTTTCCGCTGCAGTCGAGGAGACGCAAATGACGACGGATATTCTGGTCGAGCGCGCGAACGGCGTGCTGACCCTCGCCTTCAACCGGCCGGACAAGAAAAACGCGATCACGGCCGCGATGTACCAGACCATGGCCGACACGCTCGTCGAGGCGCAACGCGACGCGTCCGTGCGCGCGATGCTGATTCGCGGCAGCGCGAACATATTCAGTGCCGGCAACGATCTCGAAGACTTCATGAAGGCGCCGCCGATGGGCGAAAATGCGCCGGTATTCCAGTTCCTGCGCGCGCTCAGCTCTGCCGAAAAGCCGCTGGTGGCCGCGGTGGCGGGGCCGGCGGTGGGCATCGGCACGACGCTGCTGCTGCACTGCGATCTCGTCTATGCCGCCGATTCGGCCAGCTTTTCGCTGCCGTTCGCGCAGCTCGGACTGTGTCCGGAGGCGGCGTCGAGTTTGCTGCTGCCACGCGTTGCCGGCTATCAGGCCGCCGCCGAAAAACTGCTGCTCGGCGAGGCGTTCGATGCCGCCGAGGCACAGCGCATGGGCTTTGTGAACCGCGTGCTGCCGGCTTCCGAAGTCGACGCGTTGGCGGCATCGCAAGCCGCGAAGCTCGCGGCGCTGCCGGCGTCGTCGTTACGCGTGACCAAGAGTCTGATGAAGCGCGCGAGCCATCAGGAACTGCAGACGCAGATGTCCGAGGAGGCGGTGCACTTCGGCAAGATGCTGATCGCGCCCGAGGCGCGCGAAGCGTTCAAGGCGTTCTTCGAAAAGCGCAAGCCTGACTTCCGGCAATTCGACTGAGCCCGGCGGGGCCCGGAGGCGCCCCGCACGACGCTCGCGTGCGGTGGTTCAAGGCTGAACCGTGTCGTAATCGACGTAGCTCGTTTCGCGGCAGAAGCTCACGAGCCGCACGCCCGCCTTGCGTGCAATGGCAATGGCCAGCGACGACGGCGCCGAAATGGTCGCGACCATCGGCACGTCGACGCGCGCGGCTTTGCGCACCAGCTCGTAGCTCGCGCGGCTCGACAGGAATACGAAACCTTCCTTGGTATCCACGCGATCGAGCACCAGTTGGCCGATCAGTTTGTCGAGTGCATTGTGGCGGCCCACGTCTTCGAACGCATAACGGATCGTGCCCGCCGCGTCGCACCACGCCGCGGCGTGCAGGCCGCCGGTCAGCCGGGTCAGGGCCTGATGGTCGGGCAATTCGCGGGCCGCACGTGCAATGGCGTCGGGCGCGAGCCGCTGCAAGAAGCCGGTGTCGGGCACGCGCTCCGGCTTCAGATCCAGTAGATCGATGCTTTCGATACCGCACACGCCGCAGCCGGTGCGGCCGGCGAGCGCGCGGCGTTTTTCCTTCAGCGCGACGAACGCCTGCTGCACGACCTGCAGATGCACTTCGGCGTGCGGCAAATCGGTGTCGTCGTGCAGCTCGACCTCAATGTCCTGAATGTCGCTGCCGCGCTCCACGATGCCTTCCGAAATCGCGAAGCCGACCGCGAACGCTTCCAGATCGCGCGGCGTGCACATCATCACCGCATGCGAAATGCCGTTGAAAACCAGTGCCACCGGCCATTCCTGACCGACGTGGTCGGTGACCGTTTCCACCGCCGCGCCGCGATGACGGTGCACCTCGCGCTTCACCGCGCCGGGCTGGCCTGTTTGCAGTTCGTCCAAGCTGATTCACTCCGTGTATTCCGCGCGCCTTGCCGTCGCGCGCCTTGCCGCGCCGCCGCCGTGCGAATAAGGTTCTAAAATACCTCAAGCCGGGCTTGCGCGTCGCCCATCATCAAAGAGGACACTGCCATGGGACTGAATGAGGCACCGCTGCTGTTCGACTTCGAGGTGCAGTCGTCGGAGAATTTCACCTATATCCCGATGTCGGTTCGCTTCAACCTCGATCGGTTCGGGCTGCGCATTTCGCTCGCGCAATGGCAAATGCTGCCGCTGGAAGACCGCAAGCTTCTTGCCCGTTTCCCCGTTGCGGACGACGCGGAGATCGAGCCGAACTTCGATCACGCCCTTTTCGAGATGTTGCGCACTCATGCGAATGTCGAGCCCGAGTGGTTCACGCCCGACGACGCGCCCGCCTGGCGCAATACGGAGGCCGTGCCGGAGAGCGTCGAGCGGCAGGCGAAAATGGCGGGCCTCGCGGCCCCGAGCGCGGCACGTTGGGCGGAACTCGACCCGTTCAAGCGCTACGTGCTCGCCAAGCTGTCGCGCAAGCAGGAAATCAACCACGACTTCATCCCGGCGATGAGGGAATTTGGCGCGGCCGGCTAGGCGCGGCCGGCTAGGCGCGGCCGGCTAGCTACCGGCGACTAGCTGCGGCCGGCTTGCTGCGGCCGGCCAGGAGCCGCTGCCGTCCTGCCGCTGCAGCCCAGCTGCTTCGATCAGCCGCTTCGCCCAGCCGCTTCGCCCAGCCGCCGCCCCCGCCGCCCCCGCCGCCCCCGCTGCCCCTCAGCCCCTCAGCCCCTCAGCCCCTCAGCCCCTCAGCCCCCTCCACGAATTTTTTTCACCCCGCCCCCTAAACCCTTCCCGAACGCTGCCGTTATCCATGGGTTGGCGCGTAAAAGACTCGCATCGCAAGCGGCCTCGCGCTCCCGCCCGAAGAACGATCGACGTTCGGAACCCATGACTCCTCTCATCTCGAAGCGGCTGCTGATCAACATGGCGGTCGTGGCCGTCGCGCTCGGCGCAAACGTGTTCGTCGCGTGCCTGCAGATCGCCGGCCAGCGCGACGCCGACGCCCGCACGCTGCATTCGACGCGCGTCCGCCAGAGTCTCGACGCCTACCAGGCGGCGCTCGACGGCGGCTTGGCCGCGCTCGCCCGCTTCGAGGCTTCGGGCAAGGACACGCCGGTCAACGCCGCCGCGACGATGAACGCGACGCTCGCCAGTCTCGAAAGCGAGTTGCGCGGCGAACTGGCCGCCGAGCCGGTCATGCTCGCCACGCTCGCCCAGATCGGCGCGGACCGCCACGCGCTGCAACGCGACATCGGCGATGCGTTGCTCACGCGCGACGCAGAGGAGCCGGCCGCGTCCCGTGCATGGACGGCGGCGTCCTACATGCATGTCGGGCTCGGTCTGCAACGGATGGAAGCGGGCCTGGCCGCGCTGCGCGCCGCCGAAAACCGCGCGCTGGAGCTGTCGCTCGCGGCGGCGTCGAAAGAGCGGCGGCATGCGGCTTTGCTTCTCGTCGCGACCATGCTCGCGGGCAGCGCGCTCCTGATCTTCACCTTCGGCGCCCGCGAAAGCAGCGCGCGCAAGAAGCTCCACAGCGTGCGCGCACTCGGCCGTAATGACGAGCGCTTTCGCAGTCTGTTCGACGATCATCCCGTGCCGATGTACATCTTCGACCGCAAGACGTTGCGCTTTCTCGCCGTCAATTCAGCCGCGATCCAGCAGTACGGCTATTCGGAGAGCGAGTTTCTCGACATGACGATTCGCGCGATCCGGCCGAACAGCGAGATCGGGCGGCTCGAGTCGCATCTGCTGCGCGCCGACAGCGCCGAGCGCGGCCGCACGATGGCGGGCATCTGGCATCACCGGCGCAAGGACGGCTCGCTCATCAGCGCGGACATTTCCTATCACGCGCTGAACTTCATGGGCCGCGCCGCATTCTTTGTTCTCGCCGACGACGTCACCGAGCAGATCAATGCCGAAGCCGAGGCGCAGCGCTCGAACCAGATGCTCGAAACGGTGATCGACAACATCCCGCAGCGTATTTTCTGGAAGGACCTGGACTCGCGCTATCTCGGCTGCAACATGGCGTTCGCGCGCGACGCGGGGCTGTCGTATCCCGAGCAGGTGGTCGGCAAGAGCGACGCGGACATGCCGTGGCGCGCGTTCGCCGAGCTGCTCAACGCGCACGACCGGGAAGTGGTGCAGACCCGCGTGCCGAAGATGAACTTCGAAGTCGACGTGGTGATCGGCGGCGTGCATCGCACGACGGTCACGAGCAAGCTGCCGTTCACGGACAGCGACGGTCGCGTGATCGGCGTGCTCGGTTCGTACACGGACATCACCGAGCGCAAGCGCGCGGATCTCGCGCTGCGTCTGCAAAGCCGCGCGCTCGACGCGAGCGTCAACGCGATTCTGATCACGGCGCCTTCGCCGGCGGGCAACCTGATCGAGTATGTGAATCCGGCCTTCATGCGCATCACCGGCTACGATCCCGCCGAGGTGATGGGCCACGACTGCCGCGTGCTGCAACGCGACGACCGCGACCAGGAGGGCGTCGCGCTGATCCGCGAGGCGCTCGCTGCGAATCGCGAAGTGAGCGCGGTGGTGCGCAACTATCGCAAGGACGGCGCGCTGTTCTGGAATCAGCTCTTCATCGCGCCGGTGCCGAATGCGGAAGGCGTGATCACGCATCACATCGGCGTGATCAACGACGTGACCGATCTGATGCGCTATCAGGAACAGCTCGAATACCAGGCCAACTACGACAGCCTCACGCGCCTGCCCAACCGCAACCTGCTGCGCGACCGTTTGCAGCATGCGCTGATCGTCGCGCAGCGGCATCACAAGGGCGTCGCGGTGGTGTTCATGGACCTCGACGGTTTCAAGAACGTCAACGACAGCCTCGGCCACAGCGTCGGCGACCGGCTGCTCGGCGTCGTGGCCGAGCGGCTCGCGCGCTGCACCCGCACGAGCGATACGGTCGCCCGCCACGGCGGCGACGAGTTCGTGATCGTGATGACGGATACCGTCGACGAACAATCGCTGATTGCGTGGATGGAGCGCGTACGCGCGTCGATCTCGGAGCCGGTGTGGCTCGACGGCACGGAGCTGTATGTCGGCTGCAGCATGGGTGCGAGCCTGTTCCCGCAAGACGGCGACGACGCGGAAACGCTGATGAAAAAGGCCGACCTCGCGATGTATCGCGCGAAGGACATGGGCCGCAACACATTCCAGTTCTATCAGCCGGAGATGAACGCGAGCGCGGGCGCACGCCTGGCCCTCGAGCAGCGTCTGCGGCGCGCGCTACGCGATAACCAGTTCCTGCTGCACTATCAGCCGCAAGTGGATATCCACACCGGCCAGATTGTCGGCACCGAGGCGCTGGTGCGTTGGAGCGACCCCGAAGCGGGCCTCGTGCCGCCGTCGTCGTTCATTCCGGTTGCCGAGGAAAGCGGGCTGATCGGGCCGCTTTCCGAATGGGTGCTGCGCGAAGCATGCCGTCAGAACAAGGCGTGGCAAAACCTCGGTTTGCCGCCGGCGCGCGTCTCCGTGAATCTGTCGGCGCGCGTGTTCCAGCAGCGCGATATCGCGAAGCTCGTCATGCAGGTGCTCGACGAAACCGGCCTCGAGCCGCAGTACCTCGAACTGGAGCTGACCGAAAGCGCAATCATGCGCAACGCGGAAGAAGCCGTGTCGATGCTGAACGAACTGAGCGCGCTCGGCATCGGCCTTGCAATCGACGACTTCGGCACCGGCTATTCGAGCCTCAGCTATCTGAAGCGCTTCCCGGTGGATCGGCTCAAGATCGACCGGTCGTTCGTGTCCGACATCGGCATCTCGGGCGACGACGAGACCATTACCTCGGCGATTATCGCGCTCGCGCATTCGCTGAAGCTGCAGGTGATTGCCGAAGGCGTGGAGACGTCGGCGCAGCTCGACTTCCTGAAGGAGCGCGCCTGCGACGAGATGCAAGGCTTCTACTTCGCGAAGCCTTTGTCGACCGAGGCCATCTCCGAACTGATGAAGGGCGGCACGGCGCGCGAACCGGCGCTGGCGTGACGCGGCGAAGGCGCGCCCCTGAACCGTCGTCGCTGCGTTAGTCCAGCGCGGGCAGCGCGCGCGGGCGGCGGTCGCTGTCGGTGGCGACGTAGGTCAGCGTGGCCTCGGTCACCTTCACGATGTCTTGCGCGAGGCTCATACGCTGCGCGTAGACCTCGACGGAAACGGTAATGGACGTATTGCCCGTCTTGACGATATCCGCGTAAAAGCTCAGCAGGTCGCCGACGAACACCGGCTGTTTGAACAGGAACGAATTGACCGCGATGGTCGCGACCCGCCCATTCGCGCGACGGCTCGCCGGGATCGACCCGGCAATATCCACTTGCGCCATGATCCAGCCGCCGAACACGTCGCCGTGAATATTGGCGTCCGCCGGTTGCGGCATGACGCGCAGCGCGCAAGGCTTTTGCGGAAGTTGGAGGTTATCGGTCATGAGGACACTCGGAAAACGCGGGTTGGTTTGATGCGCTCGGCGACGAGACGCGGCCATTGTCCAAAACAGGGCGGCGCACCCGGCGTCCGGCCGGGATGGCGGCGAGGCGGCCGACAAAAGCGGCGCGAGCCGGCTTCTGCGACAATACGAAGATCAGGAATTGTACGGGAAAGCGCCCAGGCGGGTTGCGCGACGAGGCCGCGTGCTCACGCACGCGCTGCGGGTCCGCGGCCGCTGTGCTCTCCGGCATTTCCCCCTCCTCCCCAGCCGAACCATGCGCCGCTCGCTTCCGTCCGAACCCTCGCCGATTTCCACCCAGCCGCGCAACGATTGGCAGACCATCCTGTCGCTGCTGCCGTATCTCGCCACTTACAAGTGGCGTGTCGTGTTCGCGCTCAGTTGCCTGATCGGCGCTAAGGTGGCCAACCTCGGCGTGCCGATCGTGATGAAACGGATCGTCGACAGTCTCGCCTCCGTGCAGCATCTCACGGCGCTAGGCCGTGCGCACGATTCGCCGGGCATCGTGCTGCTCGGCGGCGTCGGCCTGCTCGTGGTCGCGTACGCGGTGGTGCGGCTCTCCACGTCGCTCTTCACCGAATTGCGCGAGATTCTGTTTTCCAAGGTCACCGAGAACGCGGTGCGCCAGCTCGCGTTGAAGGTGTTCCGGCATCTGCACGGCCTGTCGCTGCGGTTTCATCTGGAGCGGCAAACCGGCGGCATGTCGCGCGACATCGAACGCGGCACGCGCGGCATTACGCAGCTCATTTCGTATTCGCTGTACAGCATTCTGCCGACGCTCGTCGAAGTCGGCCTCGTGCTTGGCTTCTTCGTCGTCAAATACGAGGCGTACTACGCGATCGTGACCTTCGTGGCACTGGCCGTGTACATCGTGTTCACGGTGAAGGTGACCGAGTGGCGCACGCATTTCCGGCGCACGATGAACGAGCTCGATTCGAAGGCGAACTCGCGCGCCATCGACTCGCTGCTCAACTACGAGACGGTCAAGTATTTCGGCAATGAAGAGTGGGAAGCAAGCCGCTACGACGAAAACCTGAAGCGCTATCGCACGGCGGCAATCAAGTCGCAGCGCTCGCTCTCCGCGCTGAACTTCGGGCAGCAGGCGATTATCGGCACGGGGCTCGTGTTCATTCTGTGGCGTGCGACGGAAGGCGTAATGGCGGGGCGCCTGACGCTCGGCGATCTCGTGCTCATCAACACGTTCATGTTGCAGCTGTATATTCCGCTCAATTTTCTCGGCGTGGTGTATCGCGAGCTCAAGCAGAGTCTCACCGACATGGACCGCATGTTCACGCTGCTCGGCGCGGCGCAGGAAGTGCCGGACGTGCCGAATGCGCCGCCGCTGCAGGTGAGCGGCGGGCAAGTGCGCTTCGAGCATGTGAATTTTTCGTACGAGCCGGCGCGCCAGATTCTTCACGACGTGAGCTTCACGATTCCGGCCGGCACGACGACCGCGGTGGTCGGCCATAGCGGCTCGGGCAAGTCGACGCTCGCGCGGCTCATGTTCCGCTTCTACGATCTGGACCGCGCGACGGGCGGCGCGATCACCATCGACGGTCAGGATATTCGCGATGTCGCGCAGGCATCGTTACGCGCGTCGATCGGCATCGTGCCGCAGGACACCGTGTTATTCAACGACTCGATCTACTACAACATCGCCTATGGACGCCCCTCGGCGACGCGCGAGGAAGTGATTGCGGCGGCGCGTGCCGCGCATATCCACGAGTTTATCGAAGGACTGCCGAAAGGCTACGACACGCCGGTCGGCGAGCGGGGCCTGAAGCTCTCGGGCGGCGAAAAGCAGCGCGTCGCGATTGCTCGGACCATCCTGAAGAATCCGCCCATCCTGTTGTTCGACGAAGCCACGTCCGCGCTCGATTCGCGTTCGGAGCGCGCTATTCAGCACGAACTCGATCAGATCGCGCGCGAACGCACGACGCTCATCATCGCGCACCGGCTTTCCACCGTGGTTCACGCGCAGCAGATCATCGTGATGGACAAGGGGCGTATTGTCGAGCGCGGTACGCACGCAGAACTGTTGCGCGCCAACGGCCTCTTCGCGCAGATGTGGGCGCTGCAGCAGCAACGCGCCGCCGAGGCGTCGCAAGCCGCGGAAAGCGCGGGCGCCGCAACGCTGCCCGACAGCGCGGAGCTGCCGGCGCGTTGAGCGAGCCGTATCGACAGGAACAGCTTGCCGCGCTCAGCGCGCGTGCAAACGCTGATCCAGTTCGGTGAGTTGCGCCGGCGTGCCGACGTTTTCCCACAAGCCTTCGTAGAGCTCGCCGGTTGCGAGGCCGCGTGCGATCGTCTCCCGGTAATACGGCGTGAGCGCGCGCCGCGTGCCGCGCGGCAGGCCGCGGAACATGCGCGTGTCATAGAGTCCGATATTGCCGAAGGTGAAGCGCCGCCCGGCTTCGAGCGACAGCACCCCGCCTTCGAGTGCAAAGTCTCCGTTTGGATGAAACGGCGGATTGGGCACCATCACGAGATGCATGCCGGGTTCGGGCGAAGCCCGCAGCGCTTCGGCCTGCGCGTTCAGCACGCTGTAGTCGAAATCCGCGTACACGTCGCCGCTCACCGCAACGAACACTTCGCTCGCGCCGTGGTCTTCGATCAGCGGCAGCGCCTGTACGATCCCGCCCGCGGTCTCCAGCGCTTCATGCTCGGGCGAATAGCGCAGTTCGATCTGCCAGCGCGAACCGTCGCCGAGCGCGGCCTCGATCTGCTTGCCGAGCCACGCGTGGTTGATCACGATCGTCTGAAAACCCGCGCGCGCAAGCCGTTCGATCTGCCAGACGATGAGCGGCTTGCCGCCCGCTTCGAGCAAGGGCTTGGGGCGCGTGTCGGTCAACGGACGCATGCGTTCGCCGCGGCCCGCGGCGAAAATCATCGCTTTTTTGAGGGACATTGTAGTTATTCAGAACGTGTAGCCGACTTCGTTCGCGCGGCCTTCCAGATCGTCGAGCAGCTTCGCGAACGGACGCAGCGGCGCGTAGCGTTCGGCCACCTTGCGCGCATAGCCGATGAAGCGCGGCAAGTCGTTCATGTAATGCGGCTTGCTGTCGCGGTAATTAATCCGGCAAAAGAGACCGAGCACCTTGATATGCCGTTGCAGACCCATCCATTCGATCTGGCGGTAGAACTCGCCGAAGTCGGCGTCGACCGGCAGGCCGGCTTTTTTCGCGCGCTCCCAGTAGTACACGAAGCAATCGAGTTCGAACTCCTCGTCCCAGCTGATGAAGGCGTCGCGCAGCAGCGACGCCACGTCGTACGAGATAGGACCGTACACGGCGTCCTGGAAGTCGAGCACGCCGGGGTTCAGTGCGCGGGTTGCTGCCTCGGCCGCGCCCGGTTCTGCGCATACCATCAGATTGCGCGGCATGAAATCGCGCAGCATGAATACCTGTGGCTGCGCGCGGGCGCTGGCGATCAGCAGCGCGAACGTGCGGTCGAGCACACCGCGCGTGTTGCCGTCGACCTCGCGCCCGAGGTGCCTGCCGATGAACCACTCGGGCATCAGTTCCATCTCGCGGCGCAGAAACGCTTCGTCGAACGGCGGCAGCACGTCTTCACGCGAGGCGAGCTGCCAGCGGATCAGCGCGTCGAGCGCGTCGCGCATCAGCGTCCGTGCGCCGCGCGCGTCGTTCTCCTCCTGCGCGGCGGTGAGCGCGCCGAGATACGAGGCAGTGCCGAGATCGGTGACGAGCATCAGGCCCGCGTCGACATCCACCTCGAGGATGCGCGGCACATGCACGCCGGCCGCTTCGAGCAGCCGCGCGACCTGCACGAACTCGCGGCATTTTTCGGGCGGTGGGGCGTCGACGGCGATCAGCGTGCCGGCGCTTTCGCCTTCCGCCGCCTTACCGGCGAGCCGGAAATAGCGCCGGAAGCTGGCGTCGGAGGAAGCGGGCGCGAGCGTGCCGATATTCAGTGCATAGCGGGCCGCATGGCCTTGCAGCCAGGCCTTCAGCAGGTCGAGGCGGCTGTCGGAGGAAGGGGGGGTGAAGTCTTGGGAAGGAGGCAGCGTCATGAAAACCGGCGGCAAATTCAGAGGGGCAACGTCTTGCCATATAATACCCCACGACTTTTTTGACGCGACTCACGCCAGCTTTCGCGTATTCCGCTTTACCGCCCGCCTCACCGTTCGGAGATTGTAAATATTGATGTGCAGCCGACTGTCACGGTCGTGGTGTGCAGGCGGTGGATCGTGACTGCAGAAGCTGACGGACGGGCCGATTCGCCAAACGATACATGCCGCCTAGACAGCTTTCCCAAACGAATCCCTCTTGTGCCGCGATGCCGCGCAAAAGGCGGCTCGTCGCGGCGTTGATCGCCGTTCCGGGCCTCGTGCCCGCGCTTGCTCACGCCCAACTGGTCGGCGAGGCCGCACAGCCGCAGCCGATCGACCCGCCGTGGGGCATGCAGCTCGCCCCGCAACTCGAAGACCACGTGCTGCAGCCGGGACAGAAGCCGGCCACGTTCGTGCTCGGCGATTCGACCAACGGCACGACGGATCAGGACCTGGCTGTGAAGGGCGCGGCGGAAGTGCGGCGCAATACGGTCGTGATCAAGTCCGACGCGCTGCATTACGATCAGGACTCGGACATGGCCGACGCCTACGGCCAGGTTCGCCTGAACAACAACGGTACGACGTTCGCCGGGCCCGAAGCGCACATGCGCGTGGATTCGAGCGAAGGCTTCATGACCGCGCCCAAGTACCACTTCAACGTGACGGGCGGTTCGGGCAGCGCCGAGCGCGTCGACCTGCTCGACAACGAGCGCTCGGTGTTCACCAAGGGCACGTACACGGCCTGCGCGTGCACGGACAATCCGGCGTGGTACATCAAGGGCAGCGAATTCGACTTCGACACGGGCGCCGACGAAGGCGTGGCCTACAACAGCGTGCTGTTTTTCCAGGGCGTGCCGGTGTTCGCCTCGCCGTGGCTGTCGTTTCCGCTGTCGGGCGAGCGGCGCAGCGGTATCCTGCCGCCCACCTTCTCGCTCAGTTCGACGAACGGCTTCGAACTCTCGGTGCCGTATTACTTCAACATCGCGCCCAATCGCGATCTGACGCTCACGCCGCGTCTGATCTCCAAGCGCGGTGTGCAGCTGCAGGCCGCGTTCCGCTATCTGTCGCCCACGTATTCTGGCTCGATCACCGGCGAATTCCTGCCGAACGACCGGCTGACGAAGACCAACCGCTACGCGCTGTATATCCAGCACAACCAGAACTTCGGCAACGGGTTCGGCGGCTACATCTACTACAACAAGGTTTCGGACAACACCTATCCGGAAGACCTGTCGTCGTCGGCGAATCAGTTCATGAACGGCACCCAGCTCCTGTATCAGCAGGAAGCCGGGTTGACCTATAACAACGGACCGTGGTCCGTGCTCGCGCGCGAGCAGCATTGGCAGACGCTCACGCCGTCGGTCGCGCCGTATGGCCGCGAGCCGCAATTGAACGTGAAGTACGCGAAGTACAACGTGGGCGGCTTCGACTTCGGCGCCGAGGCGGACTACACGAATTTCCGCATCACGACCGCTGACATGACGCAGGGTCAGCGGGTGATGTTCAACCCGTACATTTCGTACTCGGTCGTCGGGCCCGGTTATTTCGTCACGCCGAAGGTGCAGTGGCACTTCGCGTCGTATAACCTGAACAACATCAGCACCGACGTGCCGGCCGGCACGCCGAAGAACTTCACCGAATCGATCCCGACGCTGACCTTTGACACCGGGCTCATTTTCGACCGCTCGGTGCGGCTCTTCGGCGAGGATTACATCCAGACGCTCGAGCCGCGCCTGTACTACGTGTACACGCCGTATCGCAACCAGGCATCGGCGCCGCTTTTCGACACCGCGGAATCCGACTTCGGGCTCGCGGAAATCTTCACGCCGAACACGTTCGTCGGCAACGACCGCATCGCGGACGCGAACCGCCTGACGGCGGCCATCACCACGCGCTTCATCAATCCGGCAACGGGCGACGAGCGCGCGCGCTTCGTGATCGCGCAGCAGTATTACTTTCAGGACCAGCGCGTCACGCTGCTGCCGAACCAGACGAGCACGCAGGCCACGCATTCGGACCTGATCGTGGGCGCGTCGCTCAAGCTCGGGGCCGGTTTCGCGTCGGAAACTGCGTTCCAATATAATGCGGACAACAACCAGCTGGTCAAGACGAGCGTCGGTTTCGGTTTCAGTCCGGCCACCGGCAAGGTGCTCAACGTCGCGTATCGTTACACGCGCGCGAACACCACGCTCGACAATGAGCCGATCAACCAGGTGCTGGTGTCGGGGCAATGGCCGCTGTCGCATCGGGTTTTCGGGGTTGGGCGGTTCAATTACGATCTCGGCGGGCATCGGATCGTCGACGGACTCGTCGGTCTGCAGTACGACGCAGACTGCTGGACGCTCGGCGCCGGTATTCAGCGCTACGCAAACGGGCTGAATACGTCGGGGCAGCATCAGTCGAGCACGCGCTTTCTCGCGCAGTTGACGTTCAAGGGCTTGTCGAGCGTCGACAACGGGCTGATTGCCGCGTTCCGCAGCAGCGTGGCGGGCTATACGCCGCTGCCGCCACCGCCGCCGCCGGAGTCGCGGTTCATCAATTACGAATGACGCTCGCCCGGTCGTTCATCGAATGCGAAAAGACGGGCCAGGCGTGCCCGACATCATTGGAGTATCTGTGGCAATCATGAAAAAGCTTCGCTTGGCAACGCTCGCGGCAGGTCTGGCCGCCGTGGCGTCTTTCGTGTCGGTTGCGCCGGTACAGGCGCAGGCGCTCGCCGGCAACCGCGGCCAGACGGTCGACACGATTGCCGCAGTGGTCAACAACGGTGTCATTACGCGGCGCGAGCTGGACGAGCGCGTGAACCTCATTACCCGCCGTCTGAATCAGCAGAACGCGCCGATTCCGCCCGCCGACCAGTTGCGTCAGCAGGTGCTCAACCAGATGGTGCTGGAGCGCATCCAGTTGCAGAAGGCAAAGGAAGACGGCATCAATGTCGACGACGCCGCCGTGCAGAAAACGCTCGAACGGCTCGCCCAGGCGAACAACCTGTCTCTCGACGTGTACCGTGCGCGGATCGAGGCGCAAGGCGTGCCTTGGGCCACGTTCACGAGCGACGCGCGCACCGAGCTGACACTGTCGCGTCTGCGTGAGAAGGAAGTGGACAGCAAGGTCACGGTGTCGGACGCGGAAGTCGCGAACTACATCGCGAGTCAGCGCGGCCCGAACGCCGGCGCGACGAGCGACCTGCACATGGAGCACATTTTCCTGAAGGCGCCGCTGAACGCGCCGCAAACCGACATCGAAGCGGCGCAGAAGAAGGCCGAGGCATTGCTCGCCGAAGCGAAGGGCGGCGCCAACTTCGGCAAACTGGCGAAGTCGAATTCGCAGGCGCCGGACGCGGCCAAGGGCGGCGACATGGGCTACGCGGCGCCTTCGAAGCTGCCGCCGGAATTCGTCAAGGCCGCCTCGGCGCTGCGTCCGGGCGAGGTCAATCCGGAAGTGATCCGCACGAACGACGGCTTCGAGGTTGTGCGCCTCGTCGACCGCCGCGCCGGTCAGGGCACGAGCTCGGACGCGCCGAAGCTCGTGCAAACGCACGTGCGCCACATTCTGCTGCGCGTCGGCGACGGCATGTCCGAGCCGCAAGCGCGTCAGAAGCTACTCGAAATCAAGAAGGAAATTCAGGCAGGCGGCGACTTCGCGAAGTTCGCCCACACCTATTCGCAGGACGGGTCGTCGTCGCAAGGCGGCGACCTCGGCTGGATCAGCCCGGGGGAGACGGTGCCGGAATTCGAGCGCGCCATGAACACGCTGCAGGACGGCCAGATCAGCGACCCGGTGCGCAGCGAATACGGCTATCACCTGATCCAGGTGCTGGAGCGCCGCGAAGCGCAAGGCTCGATCGCCGAGCAAATGGACCTGGCCCGTCAGGCCATCGGTCAGCGCAAGGCCGAGCAGGCTTACGCCGACTGGCTGCGCGAACTGCGCGACACCGCGTATGTCGAAGTCAAGCCTGACCTGTCGAGCATTCAGTAAGCACCATGAGCACCGCCGCCCAGTCCGCCAGCTTGCCGTTGCACGTCGCGATCACGACCGGCGAGCCGGCCGGCGTCGGTCCCGAACTGACAGCGCAGGCGCTGGCGGGCGCGGCAACGCACTGGCCGAACGCGCAGTTCACCGTGCTCGGCGATGCGGCGCTTCTCGCGGAACGTGCGCGCGCCGTGGGCGTGGACTGGAGCGCGCTGCTGGCGGACGGCAAGCGCATTCGGGTGCAGCACCGGCCGCTCGGTGCGCCGGCGGTCGCGGGCAAGCTCAATGCGGCCAATGGGCGCTATGTGCTCGATCTGCTGGACAGCGCCATCGACGGGGCAATGGCCGGCACCTTCGACGCCATCGTCACCGCGCCGCTGCAAAAGAGCACGATCAACGACGCGGGCGTGCCGTTCACCGGTCACACCGAATATCTCGCAGAACGCACGCGCACGCCGCGCGTGGTGATGATGCTGGCGGGCACGGGCAAGCGTCCGCTGCGCGTCGCGCTCGCCACTACGCATCTGCCGCTCAAAGACGTTTCGGCGGCGCTTTCCATTGACGGACTCGTCGACACGCTGCGCATCGTCGATCACGACCTGCGGCATCATTTCGGCTTGCCCGCGCCGCGCATCCTCGTCACGGGGCTCAACCCGCACGCGGGCGAGAACGGCTATCTGGGCCGCGAAGAAATCGACGTGATTTCGCCTGCGCTGAAGCGCGTGAACGGTGAAGGCATCGACGCGCGCGGTCCCTATCCGGCCGACACGCTGTTCCAGCCGCGCTACCTCGACGAAGCCGACTGCGTGCTGGCCATGTTCCACGATCAGGGTCTGCCGGTGCTGAAATATGCGACGTTCGGCGAAGGCATCAACGTTACGCTGGGCTTGCCGATCATCCGCACGTCGGTCGATCACGGCACGGCGCTCGATCTCGCCGGCACCGGCCGCGCCGACGCGGGCAGCCTGATCGCCGCCATCGACACCGCGGTTTCCATGGCGCACCATCGCCGCGCGGGCTGAGTCAACGCCGCATCATCGGCAGGCTTGCGCGGCGTCTTTTTCAAGCAGTTCTCATTCTTAGCGTTTCTTCGATGTCCACCAGCAGACAGCAACAGGGCCGGCACCAGGGTCATATCGCGCGCAAGCGTTTCGGGCAGAACTTTCTGGTCGACCTCGGCGTGATCGATTCGATCGTCGACGTGATCCGGCCGCAGCGCGGCGAACGCATGGTCGAGATCGGGCCAGGGCTCGGCGCGCTCACGGAGCCGTTGATCGAGCGTCTCGCGACGCCCGAGGCGCCGCTGCATGCCGTCGAGCTGGACCGCGATCTGATCGGGCGTCTGAAAAACAAATTCGGCGATTTGCTCGAACTGCACGCGGGCGACGCGCTCGCGTTCGACTTCGGCTCGCTGGCCGCGCCCGGCGACGCGCCGTCGCTTCGCATTGTCGGCAATCTGCCGTACAACATTTCAAGCCCGCTGCTGTTTCACCTCGCGACTTTCGCGCATTGCGTGATCGATCAGCACTTCATGCTGCAGAACGAGGTGGTCGAGCGCATGGTCGCCGAGCCGGGCACGAAGGCATTCAGCCGTCTTTCGGTGATGCTGCAGTATCGCTATGTGATCGACAAACAGCTCGACGTGCCGCCCGAAGCATTCCAGCCGCCGCCGAAAGTGGATTCCGCCATCGTGCGCATGATTCCTTATGCGCCGCACGAACTGGCGCCGGTCGACGAGCGCGTGTTGGGCGAGGTGGTCACCGCGGCCTTTTCGCAGCGGCGCAAGATGCTGCGCAACACCCTGGCTGCGTTACGCGATACGGTCGACTTCGACGCCATCGGCTTCGACTTGCAACGCCGCGCCGAAGACGTGCCGGTGGCCGAATATGTGCGCGTGGCGCAACTCGTGGCGGGCAAAGGCTGAGCGGGCTACACGCCGGCGGCCTTGTGAGCTGGTGAGCGAATGAGCTGGTGAGCGCTCAAAGCAGTCGTCGCAGTGAGGCCACCGCGACGTTCCAGTAGACCATTTGCGCAGCGCGATGCAGCGGCTCGCACAGAGAGAGCAGAAACGAGCTTCTTTCCTGAACCGAACAACGAGCCTTCCCGCCAGGCGCGCCAGGCGGTTTACGCCCGCTTGCCCGGCGCATTGACCAGCGCGATGCCGGTCAGCACCAGCGCCGCCGCCAGGAGAAAGCGCAAGCTGAACGACTCGCCGAGCAGCAGCACGCCGAAGGTCACGCCGAACAGCGGCGTGAGAAACGAGAAGACCGACAGGCGCGACGCGACATAGCGCGTGAGCAGCCAGAACCACACCAGATAGCTGACGAACGCGACCACGATCGCCTGATACGCGAGGCTCGCGACTGCGAGCGGCGTGACCGTGTCGACGCGCGCCTCGCCGAGCCCGAGCGCCAGGGCGAGCAGCACCACGGCCGACACCGCCAGTTGATAGAAGAGCGTCTTGCTCGCGCTCGACTGCGCAAGCCGGGTGGCGCGCACGACGACGGTCGTCGCGGCCCACGCGATGCCGGCCAGCACGCCGAGCGCGTCGCCGGCCACGGCGCCGAGCGTCGAGCCGCTTGCGGTGGCGCCATGCAGAAAGCCGTCCGCGAAAGCCAGCGTCATGCCGGCGAATGCCACGAAAATGCCGAGCCATTGAATGCGCCGCATGCGCTCGCCGTCCACGAACCAGTGCAGGCCCAGCGCCGTAAAACACGGCGCGGTGTACAGGAAGACGGCCATGCGCGACGCACTGGTCAGCGTGAGCCCGAGAAAGATGCACACGAATTCGGCGGCGAACAACACGCCCGCCAGCAGGCCGGCGGCGAGCGTGCCGTCGTCGCGAAAAAGCGGCGTGCCGCGCGAGCGAGCCCAGCCCCACACCAGCAGCGCCGCCATGGCCGAGCGCAAGCCCGCCTGAAACAGCGGCGGCAGCGCGGCGTTGGTGCTCTTGATCGCGACTTGCTGGAAACCCCAGATCGCGCACAAGCCGACCATGAGGAGGACGGCGAAACCATCGGGGGCGCGACGCGCGGGCAGGACAGTGGTGCTCATGGGCAAGGTCGTGGCGATGAAGCCGAGGCAAGGTTGGACGATGCAGCCCGTACGATACCAAACGCCCCCGTTCTTTCAGCCGATGTCCCCACCGCCTACGCGTGCTTCTTACAAGTCGCAAGTTATTTGCTGATTTAACGACGGCGGCGCAACGCGCGCGCAACACATATTTCTTACCATTTCGATTTCGCGCTAAGGTTCGACGACGCTTTCTGTCGGTAGATTCGTACGCGCTGCGTCGCGAATTCCGAGCTTCCGTAGGAATTCAGCGAGCCGGCGCGGCGCGAATCGGCGGCCCTCAACTCTATCCGCGCGAGGCGGAATCACGACGAGGAGACTAGACGATGACCCTCAGCAGAGGCACAGCCGTCGCGGCGCTGTTGTCGCTCGGCTGCCCGGTGGTCGCGCAGGCGCAGTCGAGCGTGACGCTCTACGGCGTAGTCGACGAGAGCGTGCGCTATCTGACCCACGCAAACAAAGCCGGCGATTCCTCGCTCGGACTCGGCACCGGCGGCATGACGCAAAGCCGCTGGGGGCTCAAGGGCGTCGAGGACCTGGGCGGCGGCTGGTCGACCTTTTTCAAGCTCGAAAATCGCATCTACATCAACAGCGGGCAGAGCGATCCGACCTTGCCGTTTTTCAACGAAGCGCAAATCGGCGTGCGCTCGAATTCCTACGGGCAGGTCATTCTCGGCCGTCAGTACAATGTGATGATCGAGGGCATTACCGTCGGCGGTTACGGCAGCAATCCGTGGATTCCGTACGACTTCAGCTTCCAACCCGAAGTGACGATGACAGGCGGCATCTGGACCAGCAACCAGGTGCAGTATCAAGCGAAGTACAACGGCCTGAGCTTCGCGGCCGGTTACGCGTTCGGCGGCAACGCGGGTAATTCGTATGGCAGTCAGATCGGCGCGGCGGCGGCTTATGCGCCCGCGGGCGGGCCGTTCACCGTCGGCGGCGCGTACGAGGAATCCAAAGACTCGGTCAACGGCGCGTCGGCGAAAGCGTGGACATTCGGTGGCTCCTATACGTGGAACAAGACGCGCTTTTCGCTGGGTTATATCGTCAACCGCGCCGACGCCGGTTTTTCGACTTTCGCCAACGGTCCGTTTTCCGCAGCCTCGCTGACGGCGCTCAAGTACACAGACTTCTCGCGGCGGCGCATGTTCATGGGCGGCATCACGCAGCACGTCGGCAACGCGTGGCATCTGGCGGCGAATGTCTGGCGGACATTGCAGGACGGCAAGACCGCCGCGAAGGACGGCTCGGCGTGGCAATACCAGCTTGTCGCCGACTACAACCTGTCAAAGCGCACGGACGTCTACGTCGAAGGCGACTATTCGCTGTATCGCGGCGATCTGATCGGCGCGCAGCTGCAAGGTGTGAATAGCGTGGGACTCGCGCAGAAAGGCTCGCAAATCGGCTTGATGGCGGGGCTGCGGCATCAGTTCTGAAGCGTGGCGGCGTGGTCCGCGCGCGGGTGAGGCGAGCGGCGGCCCGACTGCAACGGCGGTCGATTCCGGGTACATTTACGCTCTCGACATCAAGCAACAGGGAGTACATGATGCGCCTTCTTCACACCATGCTTCGGGTCGGCGACCTGGACCGTTCAATCGCGTTCTACACCGAACTCCTCGGCATGAAACTGCTGCGCCGCCAGGATTATCCGGAGGGGAAGTTCACGCTGGCTTTCGTCGGCTACACGGACGAGGCCGACGGCGCCGTCATCGAGTTGACGCACAACTGGGACACGCCGTCGTATGACCTGGGCACCGGCTTCGGGCATCTCGCCGTCGAGGTGGAAGACGCCTATGCGGCGTGCGAGAAGATCAAGGCCCAAGGCGGCACCGTGGTGCGCGAAGCCGGGCCGATGAAACACGGCACGACGGTGATCGCATTCGTCACCGATCCCGACGGCTACAAGATCGAGTTCATTCAGAAGAAAAAGTAACGCGGGCGTCGGGGCCTCAGGGCTCAGGGCGTTTAGGGCACTAGAGCGTCGGCAGCAATTCCGGCGGATGCGACTTGAGCGTCTGCCGCGCTTCGCGGAATTCCGGGAAGATCGATTCGACCGTTTGCCAGAAGCGCGGGCTGTGGTTCATCTCCCGCAGATGCGCGAGTTCGTGCGCGACCACGTAATCGATAATGGAAAGCGGAAAGTGAATCAGCCGCCAGTTCAGGCGAATCTTGCCGTCGCTCGAACAACTGCCCCAGCGCGTGGCCGCTGACGAAAGCGCATACGCGCGATAGTTCACCCCCAGCTTCTCGGCGTAGACGGCCAGACGCTCGCCGAACAGACGCTTCGCCTCGCTCTGCAACCAGCCTTGCACGCGGTCCTTGATCTGCTGCGGATCGGCTTGCAAAGGCAGCGGCACTTGCAGCGCGCAATTTTCCGCACTGAAGGCGAGCGTGCCGTGCGGCGAGCCGAGCGTCACGCGCACCGGCTGGCCCAGATAAGGCACTTCTGCGCCGTCTTTCCAGTCCACCTTCGGCAGCGCGCGTTGTTCGACGCGCGTTTGCCATTCAATCAGCTTCGTGAAGATCCAGCGCTGCTTCTCCGTGATCGCTGTTTCAATATCGGCGAGCGTGACCCAGCGCGGCGCGGTGATCGTCAGACCGGTGCCGTCGATGGCAAAGCCAATGGAGCGGCGCGCCGAGCGCTTGAGCGCGTAATGCAGCGTGCGCGAGCCGATGACGAGACTGCGCAGCTTGCTGCCGTCCGGCGCGAGCGGCACGGCGGGCTGCAGGCCCTGAGGTGTGGCGCCAGGCGCGGACGGTGAAGGTGAAGGCGACGACGACGTCGACCCCGGCTCGGCGAAGAGCGGGAGATCGAGTTGCCGGTTATCGAGCGCCGCAGCGGGCTGCGGCGTAGGAGACTTCTGCATTGATTCGGCTTCGCGCAAGTACGCCTTCGAGGGCGTGGCGCATCAGATAGGTGCGGCGGCGGAACCGCTGTCCGCCGCGCGATACGCAGCGGGATCGATGCGACGCATTTCAGCTTCGATCCACTGTTCGACGCGCGTGTTCACTTCATCGGGCGTGAGCCCCGTTGTCTGAATCGGCTTGCCGATCGACACTGTGACTATACCCGCATATTTGAGAAACGAGTTGCGAGGCCACACCCGTCCGGCGTTGTGCGCGATCGGCACGACCGGCGCGCCGGTGGCGATCGCAAAGCGCGCACCGCCGGTTTTGTACTTGCCCTGCTTGCCGGTCGGCGTGCGCGTGCCTTCCGGGAACATGATCACCCAGGCGCCTTCCGCCATGCGGGCCTTGCCTTGCCTGATGACCGACTCGAACGCGTATTTGCCTTCCTTGCGGTCGATGTGAATCATCTTCAGGAGGCCGAGCGCCCAGCCGAAAAACGGCACGTACAGCAGTTCGCGCTTGAACACGTAGCACAGCGGCTTGGGCATCAACGCGGGAAATGCGAGTGTTTCCCATGCCGACTGATGTTTCGACAGCAGCACGGCCGGTCCGTCGGGCAGGTTCTCCATGCCTTGGACCGTGTAGCGAATGCCGTTCAGCCAACGCGCCACGGCGAGCGTGACGCGGCACCAGCCGGCCGCCATCCAGTAGCGCCTGTCGGCGCGCATGAACGGAAACGCGATGAAGCACGCGATCGCGTACGGCACCGTGAAGAGCACGAAGTAGATCAGCAGCAGCAAAGAACGGATGAAGCGCATCGGCGTGGTCTGTGAGGGGTGGGGACGCGCGTCACTCTTGGGCGTCGGCGAGGAAGTCGAGCACGAATGCCCGCAGGTCGTCGTGCACCACCGTGCCTTCCGGCAGGCCGCCGGCCGCGAGCGTTTTGCGGCCCTTGCCCGTCAGCACCAGATGCACCGGATGACCGAGCGCCGCGCCTGCTTGCAGATCGCGCATCGCGTCGCCGACCACTGGCGTGTTCTCGGGATCGACCTCGAAACGCTCGTTGATCATTTTCAGCATGCCGGGCTTCGGCTTGCGGCATTCGCAATGGTCTTCCGCCGTGTGCGGGCAGAAGAACACCGCGTCGATGCGCGCGCCGACCGCCGCCGCCATGCGATGCATCTTCAGATGCATGGCGTTCAGCGCATTCATGTCGAACAGGCCCCGGCCGATGCCGGACTGATTCGTCGCAATCGCCACGCGATAGCCCGCCTGGCTCAGACGCGCGATGGCTTCGAGCGAGCCCGGCAGCGCGACCCATTCGTCCGGCGACTTGATGAACGCGTCGGAGTCGACGTTGATCACGCCGTCGCGGTCGAGGATCACCACTTTTTTGGTCGGCATGGCGCGTCGCTCAGGCGGCGAGTCGCGAAATATCCGCGACGCAATTCATCTGCTGATGCAGCGCGCCGAGCAGGGCCAGGCGGTTGGCACGCAGCGCCGGATCTTCGGCGTTGACCATCACGTCGTTGAAGAACGTGTCGACCGGTTCGCGCAGCGCGGCGAGCGCGGTCAGCGCGCCCGTGTAGTCGCGCGCGGCGAGCTGAGACTGCACGCGCGGCGCGACCTGCTCGAGCTGCGCAAACAACGCCTTTTCCGCTGCCTCGACGAGCAGCGCCGGCTGCACGCCGCCGCTTGCCGTTGCGGCTTCCGACTTCTTCAGAATGTTCGAGATGCGCTTGTTGGCTGCCGCGAGCGACGCGGCTTCTGGCAACGCCGCGAACTCGCGCACCGCATCCAGACGCGCGACGATGTCGTCAAGCCGCGTGGGATTGAGCGCCAGCACCGCGTCGATTTCACCCGGCGCGTGGCCGCGTTCGCGCAGCAAACCGCGCAGACGGTCCATGCTGAATTCGTAGATGGCCTCGGTCGAGTCGGTTACGTTCGGCAGGGCGGCGAATTGCGCGTGAGCCGTGCGCAACAGTTCGACGAAGTCCACGGGCAACTGCTTTTCCACCAGGATGCGCAGCACGCCAAGCGCGTGGCGGCGCAGCGCGAACGGATCTTTTTCGCCGGTGGGCTGCAGGCCAATGCCCCAGATGCCGACCAGCGTTTCCAGCTTGTCGGCGAGCGCGACCACCGTGCCCGTTGCCGTGGCCGGCAACGCGTCGCCGGAAAAGCGCGGCTGATAGTGCTCCGAGCACGCGAGCGCGACTTCTTCCGGCTCGCCGTCATGGCGCGCGTAGTACGTGCCCATGGTGCCTTGCAGCTCGGGGAATTCGCCGACCATGTCGGTGATCAGATCGGCTTTCGCGAGACGCGCGGCGCGCTTCGCAAGCGCCACGTCCGCGCCGGTCAGCGAGGCGATCGCGCCGGCCAGCGATTCGAGGCGCTCCACGCGCTGCAGCGCGGAGCCGAGCTTGTTGTGATAAACGACGTTGGCGAGCAGCGGCACACGATCCGCGAGCGGCTTCTTCTTGTCCTGCTCGAAGAAGAACTTCGCGTCCGCGAGACGCGGGCGCACCACGCGCTCGTTGCCTTCGATAATGTCGCCGGGCGTCGCCGTCTCGATATTGGACACGATCAGGAAACGCGAGCGCAGCTTGCCGTTCGCGTCGGTCAGCGCGAAATACTTCTGGTTCGTCTGCATGGTGAGGATCAGACATTCCTGCGGCACTTGCAGGAATTCGTCCTCGAAACGGCATGCGTAGACCACCGGCCATTCGACGAGCGACGTCACTTCGTCCAGCAGCGCTTCCGGCATCACGACCTGATCGCCGTCGGCGTGCGCGAGCAGATGGGTGCGGATGGTTTCCTTGCGATCCGCGAAGTTCGGCACGACGCGGCCTTTGTGCATGAGCGTGTCGACGTACGAATCGGCGTGCTGGATCTGCACGAAGCCTTCGGACAGGAAGCGGTGGCCGAGCGTGGTGTCGTCGGCGTCAATGCCGAGCGCGCTGACCGGCACGATGTGCTCGCCATGCAGCGCAGTGAGGCGATGCGCGGGGCGCACGAACTGCACATTCGAGCCGTCCGGCCGCTGGTAGGTCATGACCTTCGGAATGGGCAGCTTCGCGAGTGTTTCGTCGAGCGCGCCTTGCAGGCCTTCCGCGAGCGTGGCGCCCGGCGCGGCGTAGCGCAGGAAGAATGCTTCCGCCTTGCCGTCGTGCGCGCGCTCCAGGTCGCTGACCGAAAAATCAGGAAAGCCGAGCGCCGCGAGTTTCTTGGCGAGCGGCGCGGTGGGCTGGCCGTCCTTGTCCAGCGCGACGGAAACCGGCAGCACTTTTTCGCGCACCTGTCTTTCCGGCGCGACCGCGCGCACGTTCTTCACCGTCACGGCGAGACGGCGCGGCGTGGCATAACGCTCGAACGACAGTTCGCCTTCAATCAGGTCGCGGGCCGCGAGGCGCTCGGCAATACCTTCGGCGAAAGCGTCGCCGAGACGGGCGAGCGCTTTGGGCGGCAGTTCCTCGGTCAGCAGTTCGACCAGCAGGGTAGCTTGATGGGGTTGAGTCATTTCTTGATGTTCTCGTCAGTCCTGGTCGATCTTGCGTTCGACTTTCAGCGGCGGCGCCCACGCGGGCTTGGCGGCGTCCTGCTCGTCGGTGGTGAGGCCGGGCACGCCGTGCACCGGATTGCCGAGCATCGGGAAACCGAGCTTTTCGCGTGAATCGTAATAGGCCTGTGCGACGAGACGCGACAGCGCGCGAATCCGCCCGATATACGCCGCGCGCTCCGTCACCGAAATTGCGCCGCGCGCGTCCAGCAGATTGAACGTGTGGCCGGCCTTCAGCACGAGCTCATACGCGGGCAGGGCGATCTGCGCTTCGATCATGCGCTTCGCTTCGGCCTCGTAGCTGTTGAAGAACGAGAACAGCAGATCGACGTTCGCGTGCTCGAAGTTGTACGTGGACTGTTCGACTTCGTTCTGGTGGTACACGTCGCCGTAGGTGAGACGGCGCATTTCCGGGCCGTTCGGGCCTTGCTCTTCCCACTCGGTCCAGATGAGGTCGTAGACGTTTTCGACCTTCTGCAGATACATGGCGAGGCGCTCGAGGCCGTAGGTGATTTCGCCGAGCACCGGTTTGCAGTCGAGACCGCCGACCTGCTGGAAGTAGGTGAACTGGGTCACTTCCATGCCGTTCAGCCACACTTCCCAGCCGAGACCCCAGGCGCCGAGCGTGGGATTTTCCCAGTCGTCTTCGACGAAACGCACGTCGTTCTGCTTCAGGTCGAAGCCGAGGGCTTCCAGCGAGCCGAGGTACAGATCGAGGATGTTTTCCGGCGCCGGCTTCAGCACCACCTGGTACTGATAGTAGTGCTGCAGACGGTTCGGATTTTCGCCGTAGCGGCCGTCCTTCGGGCGGCGCGACGGCTGCACGTAGGCGGCGCGCCACGGCTCCGGGCCGACCGCGCGCAGGAAAGTGTGGACGTGCGAGGTGCCCGCGCCGACTTCCATGTCGATCGGCTGGAGCAACGCGCAACCCTGCTTGTCCCAATAGGACTGCAGTGTCAGGATGATTTGCTGAAACGTGAGCATGAAGTGCCTTTCGGGCATGAGGCCGCGCCGCGGGCGCTAAGGCACGCGGGGCGACCGTGGAGCAAAGTGCTAAACCCGAGATTTTAACGGAAAGGCGGGGGGGTGTCCGTTTTGGGAGGGGCGCGGCCTCCGTCGGCGGAGTCGCTCAGGCTACTGCAAGTTCCACCTTCGGCGAAAACGAATCGCTTTGCGCAACCGGCCACCATTTCTCATACAGCGAGTAACGATAATTCCCATTGAGAAGATCGTTCGGCTCGAGATACTTCAGCAGCTCGGACATCAACTGCACCTCATGCGACGACACACGTCGCACGATGTGGTGCGCGCGCAGCTCCGCGGGATGCTTGAGCCCCGCAGCCTGAACAATCTCCTTCAGCGCATGTAGCGTGTTGTGGTGGAAGTTGAACACGCGGTCGGCTTTGTCAGGCACGACGAGCGCACGCTGGCGCACCGGGTCTTGCGTCGCGACCCCGGTCGGGCAGCGCCCGGTGTGGCAGGTTTGCGCCTGGATGCAGCCTACCGCGAACATGAACCCGCGCGCCGCGTTGACCCAGTCCGCGCCGATCGCAAGCGTTTTCGTGATGTCGAACGCGGTGATCATCTTGCCGCTCGCGCCAATGCGGATACGCTGGCGCAAGCCAATGCCGACGAGTGTGTTGTGCACGAGCAGCAAGCCTTCCTGCAACGGCACGCCGACGTGGTCGGTGAACTCGAGCGGCGCGGCGCCCGTGCCGCCTTCTGCACCGTCGACGACGATGAAGTCCGGCAGAATGCCCGTCTCCAGCATCGCCTTGGCAATGCCGAAGAATTCCCACGGATGCCCGATGCACAGCTTGAAGCCGGTCGGCTTGCCGCCCGACAGCGTGCGCAGCCGCTCGATGAATTCGAGCAGACCGCGCGGCGTCGAAAACTCCGAATGCGTGGCCGGCGAAATGCAGTCGCGGCCCATCGGCACGCCGCGCGTTTCGGAGATTTCCGGCGTGATTTTCGCCGCCGGCAAGACGCCGCCGTGACCGGGCTTCGCGCCTTGCGAGAGCTTCACCTCGATCATTTTCACCTGCGGCTCGGCGGCCTGCTTCGCGAATTTTTCCGCGCTGAAAGTGCCGTCGTCATTGCGGCAGCCGAAATAGCCCGACGCGATTTCCCAGATGATGTCTCCGCCATGCTCGCGGTGGTACTTCGACATGGAGCCTTCGCCGGTGTCGTGCGCGAAGTTGCCTTTCTTCGCGCCGAGATTCAGCGCCATGATCGCGTTCGCGGAGAGGGAGCCGAAGCTCATCGCCGAGACGTTGAAGATCGACATGGAATACGGCTGCGCGCGATCGGCGCCGACCACGATGCGAAAGTCGTGGCTGTCGAGCGTGGTCGGCGCGAGCGAGTGGCTAATCCATTCGTGCGCGACGGCCTTGACGTCGAGTTCGGTGCCGTAGGGCCGGCTGTCGACGTCATTCTTGGCGCGCTGATAGACGATGCTGCGCTGCGCGCGCGAGAACGGCTTTTCGTCGGTGTCGTTTTCGACGAAATATTGGCGGATTTCCGGGCGAATGAACTCGAACAGAAAACGCAGATGACCCCACAGCGGATAGTTGCGCAGAATCGCATGGCGCTGTTGCGTCAGGTCGTAGCAGCCTAGCGCGATGAACGCGAGCGGCACGACGATCCACAACCATGAAACGTGATGGGTCGCGGCGAGCGCCGCGCAGACGGCGAGGAGCGCGACGGCGCTCCACATGGCCAGATAACGTCGAGAAAACATGGAGACTCCGGTGCAGTGGATCGTCACGGAGGGATGGCACGCGCTTAAGGCGCGGGCGGATCCACCGTGGGGAAACGGGCGGCTGGCTTGATGAGAAGCCGCGAGCCGGCACAGGCGCGGTTCGAACCTCGCGGCTCAGGCGCCGCGGCTCGAACCCTGCCGGCTAGCGCGCGCTCAGCAATGCCGCCTTTTGCGGCTCGCGCGCGGCCGGCTGCCCGGTCGCCGCATGCTCGATGATGCCGCCGCCGAGGCACACGTCGCCATCGTAGAGCACGGCGGATTGCCCCGGTGTGACAGCCCACTGGGCGTCGTCGAACGTCAGTTGGAAAAGGTCCCCGCCCGCGCCTGCTGCACCGAACGCGCAGTGCGCGTCGGCTTGGCGGTAGCGGGTTTTCGCGCCGCACGCGAAGCCTTCCGCCGGCGGCTCGCCCGCGACCCAGCTCGTGTTGCCCGCGGTGAGCGTATGGCTCAGCAGCCACGGGTGGTCGTGGCCCTGCGCGACGTACAGCGTGTTCGACGCAATGTCCTTGCCGGCCACGAACCACGGCTCGCCGCTGCCGTCCTTGCTGCCGCCAAGGCCGATGCCCTTGCGCTGTCCGAAGGTATAGAACGCGAGGCCGATGTGCTCGCCGACCACTTTGCCGTCGGTCGTTTTCATCGGGCCGGGCTGGGTCGGCAGATAGCGGTTCAGGAAGTCGCGGAACGGCCGCTCGCCGATAAAGCAGATGCCGGTCGAATCCTTCTTTTTCGCGTTCGGCAGCGCAATCTGCTCGGCGATTTCTCGCACCTTGGTCTTGGGAATTTCGCCGAGTGGAAACAGCGTTTTCGACAGCTGCGCCTGATTCAGCCGATGCAGAAAGTAGGATTGATCTTTCGTATGGTCGAACGCCTTCAGCAGCTCAAAGCGGCCGTTGTTTTCCCGCACGCGCGCATAGTGGCCGGTCGCGATGGTTTCCGCGCCGAGCGACATGGCGTGATCGAGGAAGGCCTTGAACTTGATCTCGGCGTTGCACAGCACGTCCGGGTTCGGCGTGCGGCCGGCGGAATACTCGCGCAGGAATTCGGCGAACACGCGGTCCTTGTATTCGGACGCGAAGTTGACGGCTTCCACGTCGATGCCGATCAGATCCGCCACGGACACCACGTCGATCCAGTCCTGCCGCGTCGAGCAGTATTCGCTGTCGTCGTCGTCTTCCCAGTTTTTCATGAACAGGCCGACTACGTCGTAGCCCTGTTCCTTCAGCAGCCACGCGGTGACCGACGAATCGACGCCGCCCGACATGCCTACTACGACTTTCTGCTTGCTCATAAGATGCTCACTGGGTACTGCGTGACTTCATGGATCGCGGGTCGCGGTTGCCGCGAGGTTATCTTTTCGGCCCGACCGAATGCGTATGCACGAAGTCGAGCGGGAAACGCCGGCCGGCGAGGTAATCGTCGATACATTGCATGACGAGCGGCGTGCGGTGCCGCTCGGGGCAGGCGCGCAGCTCGTCTGCGCTCATCCACAAGGTTCGGACGATGTCCGGATCGAGCGCGCGTGCCGCTTCGCGTTCGCCGCCCGCGCCGCAATAGGTGAAGCGCAGATAGGTGACGCCGTCGCGCCCGGGCCGCTCGAAATGCGTCATGTACAGGCCGACGAGCGCTTCGGGCGTGAACGGATGAGCGGTTTCCTCGAGCGTTTCGCGGATCACCGCTTCCAGCAGCGTTTCGCCGGCTTCCAGATGGCCGGCCGGCTGGTTCAGCCGCCGGCCGGCGGCGGTGTGTTCCTCGACCACGAGAAAGCGCCCGTCACGCTCGACGATGGCCGCGACGGTCACGTGCGGCAGCCAGGTTTCCGGTTTCATGGGTGCGCATTTTACCGTTTATGTCCGTGGACTGCCTGGAAGCGGGCGGCGGGCGGCGGCCCCCGGCATGTCGGCCCCGCGCCCAGCCTGCAACCCCGGATTGTCCCCGATTTTTGCGGCCCCCCATCTTTCGGGTAAAGTGAGGCGTTAGCCGTTGCACTTGCAAGCCGGCGTGCCTCGTCGGCCGATCTGTCGTCAAACAGTAAGTCGAGGAGGAACCACGATGCACATCGGAGTGCCAGCCGAGACGCGCGCGCACGAAACCCGCGTCGCCGCGACGCCCGAGACCGTCAAGAAGTACGTGGCTCAGGGCCACCGGGTCACGATCCAGAGCGGCGCCGGGGCCGGTGCGAGCTTTCCCGACGACGCCCTCGCCGCCGCCGGCGCGGAAATCGTCGATGCCGCCACCGCTTTCGGCGCCGACCTTGTCCTGAAGGTCCAGTCCCCCACCGAGTCCGAACTGCCGCTCCTCAAACGCGGCGCGGTGCTGATCGGCATGCTCGACCCGTTCAACGCGGACAATGCCCAGAAGCTCGCCGCGGCCGGCGTGACCGCCTTCGCGCTCGAAGCCGCACCGCGTACCACGCGCGCACAAAGCCTCGACGTGCTGTCGTCGCAGGCGAACATCGCCGGATACAAGGCGGTGCTGCTGGCGGCAACGCTCTATCCGCGCTTCATGCCGATGCTGATGACCGCCGCGGGCACCGTCAAGGCCGCGCGCGTGCTGATTCTCGGCGCCGGCGTGGCGGGCCTGCAGGCGATTGCGACCGCCAAGCGTCTCGGCGCCGTGATCGAGGCTTCCGACGTGCGGCCGGCGGTGAAAGAGCAGATCGAATCGCTCGGCGCGAAGTTTCTCGACGTGCCCTACGAAACCGACGAAGAGCGCGAAGCCGCGCAAGGCGTGGGCGGCTACGCGCGGCCGATGCCGCCGTCGTGGCTCACACGGCAATCGGCGCTGGTGCATGAGCGGGCGAAGCAGGCCGACGTGGTCATCTCGACCGCGCTGATTCCGGGGCGCGCGGCGCCGACGCTCCTCTCCGTCGAAACCGTGCAGGCGATGAAGCCGGGCTCCGTGCTCGTCGACCTCGCGGCGGGCCGCGGCGCGGACTACGAAGGCCGGCGTGGCGGCAACTGTCCGCTGACCGAAGCGGACAAGGTGATCGTCAGGCATGGCGTGACGATTGTCGGCTACACGAATCTCGCCTCGATGGTGCCCGCGGACGCGTCGTCGCTCTACGCGCGCAACCTGCTCGACTTCCTCAAGCTGATCGTCACGAAGGAAGGCGCGCTCAATATCGACCTTGCCGACGACATCGTCGCGGCCACGCTGCTCACGCGCGACGGCGAAGTCGCGCGCAAGGCATAAAGCGAATTCACCTGGAGAAACGGCGATGGAAGTGCTCAACCACACCGTCATCAACCTGATTATTTTCGTGCTGGCGATTTACGTCGGCTACCACGTCGTCTGGAATGTCACGCCCGCGCTGCACACGCCGCTCATGGCGGTGACCAACGCGATTTCCGCGATCGTGATTGTCGGCGCAATGCTCGCCACCGGCCTCACGCTCGGCACGCCGGGCAAGTTCTTCGGCACGCTCGCCGTCGCGCTTGCGGCGGTCAACGTGTTCGGCGGCTTTCTGGTCACGCGGCGCATGCTCGAGATGTTCCGCAAGAAAGAGCCGAAAAAGCTCATCGCCGACAAGAGCAAGGAGAACGCGTAATGAGCCTGAACGTCGTCACGCTGCTTTATCTGGTTGCGTCGGTCTGTTTCATCCAGGCGCTCAAGGGGCTGTCGAATCCGAAGACCGCGCGCATCGGCAATACGTTCGGCATGGTCGGGATGGCGATTGCCATTCTCACGACCATCGCGCTGATCGCGAAACAGGCGAACGCGCTGGGTTCGAACCTCGCGCTCGGGCTCGGCTTGCTGTTCGCTGCGCTGATAGTCGGCGGCGCGATCGGCGCGTTTGTCGCCGCGCGCGTCGAAATGACGAAGATGCCGGAACTCGTCGCGGCCATGCATTCGCTGATCGGTCTTGCCGCGGTCTGCATCGCCTATGCGGTGGTGTCGGAGCCGGCAGCATTCGGGCTGATCGATCCGGAGAATCCGGTGCCGGGCTTCCTGCCATACGGCAATCGCGTCGAGCTTTTTATCGGCACGTTCGTCGGCGCCATCACCTTTAGCGGCTCGGTGATCGCGTTCGGCAAGCTCTCGGGCAAGTACAAGTTCCGGCTTTTCCAGGGCGCGCCAGTTGTGTACGCGGGCCAGCATCTGATCAACCTGATGCTCGCCATCGCGATGCTCGGCTTCGGCATCATCTTCTTTTTCACGCAGTCGTGGCTGCCGTTCATCATCATGACGGCGATTGCGTTCGTGCTCGGCGTGCTGATCATCATTCCGATCGGCGGCGCGGACATGCCCGTGGTCGTCTCCATGCTCAATTCGTACTCGGGCTGGGCGGCGGCGGGCATCGGTTTTTCGCTGAACAATCCGATGCTGATCATCGCGGGCTCGCTCGTCGGTTCGTCGGGTGCGATTCTGTCGTACATCATGTGCCGCGCGATGAACCGCTCGTTCTTCAACGTGATTCTCGGCGGCTTCGGCAACGAGCCGGGCGCGGCGGCGGGCGGCGCGGCGGAGCAGCGTCCCGTGAAATCGGGTTCGGCGGACGACGCGTCGTTCATGCTCGGCAACGCGGAGACGGTGGTGATCGTGCCGGGTTACGGGCTCGCCGTCGCGCGCGCGCAGCATGCGTTGAAGGAATTGACCGACAAGCTGGTCGAGAAAGGCATCGAGGTGAAGTACGCGATTCACCCGGTGGCCGGACGCATGCCGGGTCACATGAACGTGCTGCTCGCCGAAGCCGAAGTGCCGTACGACATGGTGTTCGAGATGGAGGACATCAACGGCGAGTTCGGTCAGGTCGACGTGGTGCTCGTGCTCGGCGCGAACGACGTGGTGAATCCGGCCGCGAAGAACGATCCGAAGTCGCCGATTGCCGGCATGCCGATTATCGAGGCGTACAAGGCGCGCACGGTGATCGTCAACAAGCGTTCGATGGCGGCCGGTTACGCGGGCCTCGACAACGATCTCTTCTATATGGACAAGACGATGATGGTGTTCGGCGATGCCAAGAAGGTGATCGAGGATATGGTCAAGGCGGTGGAATAACACGCAACTGGCCGCGCGGCGCACGTCGGCGTCGCGTGGCTTACTTCGGTTTTGCGTTCACGTGCCGCAACAGGTCCGCGAGCCGCCGTCCTTCCTGGTCCGGATACGGCTCGCGCACTTCCAGCTGCTGAATTTTCTCGAGTCCGAAATTGCGGAAGTCGCCGCGTAATTCACACCACGCGCCTAGCGTCCAGCGGCCGCCCCAATAAGCGAGAGCCAGCGGCCATACGCGCCGCTCGGTTGCCGCGCCGTTGACGTCCGTGTAGGCGAAGCTCACCACGTGCCGCGTGTCGATCGCGCGATGCAGCGTGTCGAGCTGCGTCGAAAATTCGCTTCTGATATGAAAGGACGGCGCGAAGATCGCGAGTCTTTCGAGCGATGCGCGCTTGTCGGCCGGCATGGCCGAGGCGATCTTCGCGAGCGCACCGCGCGCGCCTGCTGCGAAGCCGGCGCTGCCCCACGATTCCAGCATGCGCGCCCCGGCGGCGAGCGCCGTGAGTTCGTCGGCGGTGAAGGTGAGCGGCGGCAAGCTCGCCGCGCGGCTTAACCGGTAGCCGATTCCGGCCTCGCCTTCGATCGGCACGCCCGACAACTGCAGATCGCGCACGTCGCGATAGACGGTGCGCAGCGAGATGTTGAGCCAGTCGGCAAGTTGTTGCGCGGTGGTGAGGCGCCGGCCGCGCAGCAATTCGGCGATCTGGAACAGGCGGTCGGCGCGGCGCGTCATCGTGGGCGTCTTGTAGAAGAGGACAGGGACAGTCCCGCGATGATAGCGCCGCATGCCGTGCTCCGGTCAACGCTCAGGCGGCGGGCGCGTTGGGCGTTGCCATGCGCGCCGCGCTGCTCGCTTGCTGCCCGGCCGATCCGCGCGTTGCGCTTAGCCGTTGGTGCGCGAGTGCAGGCCGAGGCGATTGCCTTCGCTGTCGATAAAAAACGCGATATAGCCGATGTCCTGCGGCAGCTTGATGACGGGTCCGTCGGTCTTGCCGCCGGCTTCTTCGATGCGGGCGAGCGCGGCGTCCACGGTCGGGTGCGCGTTCAGGTAGACGAGCACGCCGTCGCCGTTCGGGGTCATCGACGGGCTGTGGACGACCGCGCCGCGCGTGGCCGGTTCTTCGCAGTCGAACACGGCAATGGGCTGACCGCCGAATTCCTGGCGATTCAACGTGACGTCGAGCGCGGCTTCATAAAAGCGGACGGCGCGATCGAAATCGACGGACGGAATTTCGAACCATGCAACGACTTTGGACGATGCGGACATGACACTCTCCTGTGGATGGCGGATAAGCCGGATAAATCGCCGGATGGCGTGAGGAGGAGTGTGCAGGGGGGCTGCTGACAGCGTGGTGTCAGTAGGGTGCAGCGGCGAGCGAGACGGCGAGCGGGACGGCGCGGCCAGCGCGGCGCAAAAAAAACCGCGGAACGGTGTCCGCGGTTTCGGTGCGAGCGCCTCAGCCCGCCGGCGTGTCGCCTTGCGGGCGCTGCCGCACGCTGCCCGCGATCAGGTCGAAGCGGAACAGCCGGCATTCGAGCGCGCCGTTAAAGAGCGGCGTCTTGGTCGATTCGCGCAGGCGCAACTGGCCCGGTAATTTGCGATCCGACGTCAGAATGAATGCATGCCAGCCGGTGAAGCGCTGCTTGAGCGCGTCGCCGAGCGACTGGAAAAACTCGCTGTCGGGCGTTTCTTCCTGGGCGCGGCGAAAGCCGTCGTCTTCGCGATTGTCGCGATTGCGTCCTTCGCGGATTTCGCCGCGTGCATTGCGCCCGCGAACTTCGATTCGCTCGCCGTACGGCGGATTGGCGACCAGAATGCCCGGCTCGGCGGTGGGCGGCGTCATGCCGCGGGCGTCGACCTGTTTCAGCGGAATCAGCGGCAAGCCTGCGCGCTGGAAATTCGCGCGGGCCTTGTCGAGCATGTCGCCGGAAATATCGCTGCCGAAAATCTGCAGGTCGGCGCGCGAGTTGCGAGCGGCATGTTTGGCGTCGAGCGCGGCGGCTTTGAGCGCCTGCCATGCCTTGGTGTCGTACTGTTTGAACTTTTCGAAGCCGAAGCGGCGCTCGGCGCCGGGCGCAATGTTGAGCGCGACTTGCGCGGCTTCCGCGAGGAACGTGCCGCTGCCGCACATGGGGTCGTAAAGCGGCGTGCCGGCGCTCCAGCCGGTCAGGCGCAAAATGCCCGCCGCGAGATTTTCGCGCAGCGGCGCCGCGCCCTTGTCGAGGCGCCAGCCGCGCTTGAAGAGCGGGTCGCCGGAGGTGTCGAGATACAGCGTGCAGTCCGTCGCGGTGAGAAACGCGAACACACGGACGTCGGGCATGCCGGTGTCGATGCTCGGACGCGCGCCGCTTACTTCGCGCAGACGGTCGCAGATCGCGTCTTTCACGCGCAGCGTGGTGAATTCGAGGCTGCGCAGCGGCGACTTGATGGCGGTGACGTCGACACGCAGTGTTTCATTCGCCGAGAACCACTGCTCCCAACGTTGTTCGACGGCGAGCGCATAGATGTCCTGCTCGCTGCGATACGGTCGATGCGCGATTTTCAGCAGCACGCGGCTCGCGATGCGCGAATGCAGATTGGCCGCCATGCCGGCTGCCCAACCGCCGCGGAAATGCACGCCGCCGGGCACTTGCGAGCCGGCCGCGAACGGCGCGCCGTGCAGATGCTTTGCAGCGATTTCCGCGAGTTCGGCGGCGAGCGCGGCTTCAAGGCCGCGTGGGCAGGGGAGGAAGAAATCGAAGGACATGGGGTGCGGCGGGGCCGGTTGGCGATGGATAAGGGCGTATTGTACGCGGTCGCGAGGAGGCCTTTGCCTGCGACGCGCGGCCGGATTTTTGATCAGAGCACCTGAACATCACCATGGCGGAAGGACTACCCACCAGCCACCGCCCCAGCCGCTTCCACAGGGCAACCCGGCACAGCGGCACGCGCCACATCCTTGCCCGCCTGCGAGGCAGAAGCGGGCGCAGCAGGCGCCGAAGCCGCCATCGCCCGCACCGCCGCCGCCACCTGCGCGGAAATGCGCTGCAACGCCTGCCGATGCCCGTCCACAAGCGCGTCATAGCCGCCACCGACCGGCTCGCTCACCACGCTCCTGCACGTCATCACTGCCGTGCTGCGCACAGCGCGCACGCTCCACACGGCATCGATCAGCGCGTGCGAGCCGGGCCACGATTCGAACCGCTGCACATTCATGCTCACGCGATACACCGGCGTCGCATCCGAATAGGCCGTGCCGTACACGTCGATGGTATTGAGCTGCTGCGTGAGGCTCGTCGACAGCGCCCGGCGCAGCTCGTCGCCGGGCAGCGACGCCCAGCGTTCCTGCTCCAGCACCTTCACCTGCGTCGGTCCCGTCTGCACGACCAGCTGCGTTTTCGCGACTTGCGGCGGCACGTCGATCGGCGCGACCTCGATGAGCCACGCGGGCGCCGCCGCCGCGCTCCGCACGCCCGACGCACCAGCGGATGCGCCCCCGCTCACGTCGCCCAGGGTATAGAACCGGCTCGTCGGCGATGCGCAGGCGGCGAGCGCGAGCGCCGCAGCCAGCGCGCCGGCACCAACAGCGCCGCGCGCGAGTGCGCCGTGCAGGCGAGGGAGTCGGACGAACATCATGGTTTATCTCCTGCTTTACCGCGCAACAACGATTCCGGGTGGCGCTCCAGATAATCCGACAGCGCATTGAGCGACTGCAAGGTGCGCGTCAATTCCTGCAACGCCTGATGCACGTCCGACTGCAGCGGCGAGTCCTGCTGCAACGTCGCCTCGGCCGAGCCGAAGGTCTGCTTCGCAGCCGCGAGGGTGTCGCGCGCCTGCGGCACGACTTCCGTGTCGAGCCGCTTGAAGAGCTGATCCGCGTTCTTCAGCGCAGCGTTCAGGTTATTGCCGATCTGATCGAACGGCACCTTGTCGAGCTTCTTCGCGATGTCGGCGACCTGCAGCTGCAATTCGTCGAGCGTGTTCGGAATAGTCGGCAATTCGAGCGGGTCGCTGGCGACGTCGACGGTAGCCGGGGGCGCCTTCGGGAAAATATCCAGCGCCACATACAGCTGGCTCGTGATCAGATTGCCCGTGCGCAACTGGCCGCGCAGCCCATGTTTGACCAGTTGCTGCAGCATGTTTTGACCGGCGAGACTGCCCGGCGCCGGCGCGGTTTCGCGGAAACGCTTGCCGAGCCGGTCAGGGTAGATGTTCATGGTCACCGGCATGGTGAAGCTGCGCGTTTTCGGATCGTAGTCGATGCCGATGTTCGTCACCTGACCGAGCACGATGCCGCGGAAATCGACCGGCGCGCCGACCGACAGCCCGCGCAGCGACTGGTTGAAGTTCATCACGACGCGCAGCGGCACGCCGTCCGGGTCGCGCATGGCGTCGGCTTCATCGGCGGCGAGGCGGAAGGTCATGTTGTTCGGCGCCTGCGCGCCGACGCCTTGGCCCGGCGGCGACTGGAACGACAAGCCGCCGACGATCACCGTCGCGAGCGACTGCGTGTTCAGCTTGAAGCCGCTCGAATCGAGCCGCAAATCGACACCGCTCGCATGCCACCAGCGCGAATTGGTGCCGACGTACTGGTCGAACGGCGCGGACACGAACACCTGCATGGTGACGCCGGTGCCGTCCTTGTCGAGCGAAAAGCCGACCACCTGGCCGACCTGCACGCGGCGATAGAAAATCGGCGAGCCGATGTCGATGGAACCGAGCGAATCGCCATGCAGAATGAACTGGTGACCCTTCTGGTCGCCGGTGACGGGCGGCGGCGTCTCGAGCCCGACAAAGTTCTTCTCGCTGTCCGGCGAATGGCCGGCGTCGGCGCCGATATACGCGCCCGAGAGCAGCGTGGTGAGACCCGATACGCCGCTCGCGCCCACGCGCGGGCGCACGACCCAGAAGCGTGAATCCTTCACCGCGAAATCTTCGCCTTCCTTTGTCAGCTGCACCTGCACGAGCACGTGCGAAAGGTCCTTCGACAACGTGATCGACTTCACTGCGCCCACGTCGACGTCCTTGTACTTGACCTTGGTTTTGCCCGGCTCGAGCCCTTCCGCGCTGACGAAACTAATGGTGATAGTCGGGCCTTTTTCCGTGACCGACTTGATGACGAGCGCAATGCCGATCAGCGCGGCAATCAGCGGGATGACCCACACGAGCGACGGCAGCCAGCGGCTGCGCGGCTCGATTTCGGGGTCTGGCAGTTGGGGCGGCAGCTTCGGTCCGTTCGAATCGTTGCGCGGCGCGTCGGAGGCGGGCGTCGGTCCTGGCGGGCTAGTCATGTTCGAGATCCTGAGGTTTTTGGGTACTGCCGTCCACGTGGTCCCAGATGAGCCGTGGATCGAATTGCATCGACGCCATCATCGTCAGGATCACCACCGAGCCGAACGCAATCGCGCCCGGCCCGGCCGTGATCACGGCAAGCGACTTGAAGCGCACGAGCGCGACGGTCAGCGTGACGACGAACACGTCGAGCATCGACCAGCGGCCGATCCGCTCCACCATCCGGTACAGCGTGGTGCGCTGCTGCGGCCGCCAGCGCGAGCGCCGCTGCGCGGTAATGGTGAGAAGCGCGAGCACGCTGAGCTTGAGCATCGGCACCATGATGCTGGCGACGAAAACGATCACCGCGAGCGGCCAGTCGCCGGAGGTCCAGAAGTACACGACGCCGCTCATGATGGTGTCGTCCTCCGAACCGACCAGCGACGACGTGTGCATGACCGGCAACAAATTTGCCGGAATATACAGCAACGCCGCGGCGATCAGCAGCGCCCACGTGCGCATCAGGCTGTCGGGATTGCGCGAGTGCAGGCGCGCGCCGCAGCGTCCGCAGTGCTGCGGCGTGACCGAGCGGATGCGCGGTTCGACGCGTCCGCACGCGTGGCAGGCGACGAGCCCGGCGCGTTTTGCGCTCACGTATTTCATCGCGCGGGTCATCCTCGATGGGGCGCCGGCGGCGCGCCGGCATGGGTGCCGGTCTCGCCGTCCGGCCCCTCGTCGGTGGGCAGCAGCGGCGGAGCCGGCGGTCCGGCCACGGAGCCGACCGCGGCCGCCGCGCTGTCCGCCGAGGTGCGCGGCAGCGGCCGCTGATTGCGCGCGCCGAGTTCGTCGGCGAGATCCCACAGAATGCGCGGGTCGAAGGTGACGACCACGGCGAACATCAGCGTAAGCGCGCCGAACGCGAAGAGGGCGGCCTCGGGAATCACGCGCGCGAGACTGACCATCTTCACGATGGTGATGAGCACGCCCAGCATGAACACTTCGATCATGCCCCACGGCCGGACGAACTGGATGGCCCGCAACACGCGGTTAAAGGCTGCCGGCACATAGCCGGCGCGAATCGGCACGAGCACGTACAGCAGCGCGACAAGTTCGGTGAGCGGAAACAGAACCGTGGAGCAGAACACCATGACGGCGACGATCTGCATGTTCTCGTTCCACAGCGCGACGAGCGCACCGAACAGCGTGGTTTGCGTGGTAATGCCATTAGTCTCGAGTTCGACGATGGGAAAGCCCTGCGCGATCAGAAACGTGATCAGCGCGGCGAGCGTCATGGCGCAGATGCCGTCGAGCTTGCGCGACACGCCGCTGTAAAGCGTCGCGCGGCAGCGCGGACAGCGAGCGACCTTGCGCCCGACAAGCCGCGGCTTGCGGAACAGCGTATCGCATTCATGGCACGCGATCAGGTTGTCATGTTCCATACGGCAACGGGGCAACGATAGGTGAATGAGCGTCCAATGCCGGTCGCGAGGAGGTGGCGCTGTGCGTGGCCCTGTCGGTGGCGATGGGAGTCGATGTGGCCGGTTCGTGAAAATTTGTGCAGCAATAGTACCAAAAGGCGCTGCGGCGCCGCCTCGACGGACACAGCGCTCACCCTCTAAACGTCTGACAGCGTCCGTCCCCAATTGTTCACGGGTGCTGCTGGCGGCGCGCCGAACCGCGTTTCGGTAAATTTCACCCTGCTCCCAGCCAGCTTTTTCCGCTTCGGGTAGCATGGCGGCCTGGCGCGTCCTGAAGCCTGTGACGCCGGGCCATCTGCCGATGAACTTTGCGTCGGCGGGGAATAGCCGGGCGTGCGGCGCCGTTAACCTCTCTTAGCAAGCGTTGACCTGTCATGGCACACAATCCTTCGTTCGGTGGCCCGGAGTCGTACACGCGGACTGCCATCGCCTTTCATTGGCTGATCGCATTGCTGATCGTTTGCGGCTTTGCGCTCGGCTGGGTGATGACCGACATCCCGGGCTTTACGCCCACCAAGTTGCGTTATTTTTCGTGGCATAAATGGATCGGCGTGACCGTGTTCGCGCTCGCGGTCCTGCGGATTCTGTGGCGCGCCACGCACGGCGCGCCGTCCATGCCGCGCCGCATGCCGGCCTGGCAGCGCGGCGCCGCGCACCTCGTGCATCTGCTGCTGTATGCGTTGATGGTGGCGATTCCCGTCTCCGGCTATCTGTACAGCTCGGCGGCGAACGTGCCGGTCGTCTACCTCGGGCTGATTCCGCTGCCGCGGCTGATTGCGCCGGACCCGCATCTGAAGGAACTGCTCAAGACTGTTCACATTGCGTTGAACTACACGTTGCTGGCGCTGGTCGGCATGCACGTGGCGGCGGCGCTCAAGCATCAATGGCTGGACCGCGACGGGCTGCTGTCGCGCATGCTTCCCTTCCTCAAATAAGGACAACCATGAAGGTCTCGTTTTATCGCTACATGCTGGCGGCGTTTGCCGCGGCCTCGCTGGCCGCGGCCGGCGGCGCCCTCGCCCAGGTCGACGCGGCGAAAAGTTCGGTGAGCGCCACCTCGAAGCAGATGAACGTGCCGGTCGAAGGCAAGTTCGGTAAATTCACCGCGCAGGTCAAGTTCGATCCGGCGAGACCCGCCGAGGGCAGCGCGCAGCTGAACATCGACGTGTCGAGCTACGATCTCGGCGACGAGACCTACAACGATCAGGTCCGCGGCAAGGAATGGTTCGACGCGAAGACCTACCCGAGCGCCACCTTCGTTTCGAGCGCGATTGCGCCGGCGGGCGGCAATCAGTACAAGGTGACGGGCAAGCTGACCATCAAGGGCAAATCGCAGACGGTGGTGGTGCCTGTTACGGTCACGCAGCAAGGCGCGACGCAGACATTCGACGGTTCGTTGCCGATCAAACGCTCGCAGTTCGACATCGGCACGGGCGAGTGGAAAGACACGTCTGTCGTGGCGGACGAGGTCGTCATCAAGTTTCATATCGTAGCTGCACGCAAGTAATGGGACCGCGCGTATAAGCGCAGCCGTTTTTTCCTGACTGGGAGCATGAATTGAAGACATCCATGTTGATCGCCGCCGGTGCATTGGCCTCCTGCGTTTCCCTTGGCGCATTCGCCGCCGCCGACACCTATCAGCTCGACCCGACTCACACGTATCCGAGCTTCGAGGCGGACCACTTCGGCGGACTGTCGGTGTGGCGCGGCAAGTTCACCAAGAGTTCGGGCACGGTCACGCTCGACCGCGCGGCCAAGACCGGCAGCGTCGATGTCAACGTCGATCCGGCTTCGATTTCGACTGGAAACGGCAAGCTCGACGAGCATCTGAAAGCGCCGGAATTCTTCGACGTCGCGAAATTCCCCGCCGCGACGTACAAAGGCACCGACATCAAGTTCGACGGCGACAAGCCCTCGCAAGTGGTCGGCAGCCTGACGCTGCACGGCGTGACGAAGCCCCTGAATCTGAAAATCGAGTCGTTCAAGTGCATGCAGCACCCCGTGCTCAAGCGCGAAGTGTGCGGCGTCGAGGCGAGCGCCCAGTTCAATCGCGCGGATTACGGCATGGATTTCGGCAGCAAGTACGGGTTCAGCATGGAGACCCGGCTGCATATTCAGGCTGAAGGGATCAAGCAGTAAGCACTGCTCTCGGGCGCGGGCGCCTTTGGCTCGTCATTGCATGCGGATCGCCGTTGCGGCGCAGCAAAGACGGCGGCGCCTCTTTCATCGCCCGTTAGATTGCTTATTAGGCCGCTTCGTTCGCTATCGCGACGAAGCGGCTTTTTCATGGCGTCGCAGTCGCAGCGAGGCGCCTCTAGCCTCATCTGACGCACAAATGCGAAATTTCGCGCTCGCCTCGGTTTAATTTTTCAGGTACATAAAGCGCTGGCACCGCATTGGTTGTGCGCGCATCCAATTCGGCGAAATCGGGTCCGGCCCGATATAAGATTCGCGCGAACTGGAGATCTGCATGAACGCAACGACTGCAGCAAGCCTTGCGGGAAGCCGGGGAAATTCATGGCGGGCGGTGGTCGCCGCGTCGATCGGCAACGCGCTCGAGTGGTTCGATCTCGTGGTCTACGGTTTTTTTGCCGTGGTGATCGCGAAGCTGTTTTTTCCGGCCGGCAACGACACCGTCTCGCTACTGCTTACGCTCGGCACGTTCGGCGTGTCGTTTTTCATGCGGCCGCTCGGAGCCATCGTGATCGGCGCGTACGCGGATCGCGCGGGGCGCAAGGCGGCGCTCACGCTGTCCATCCTGCTGATGATGGGCGGCACGCTGATCATCGCGATTTTGCCGACCTACCCGAGCATCGGCCTCGCCGCGCCGGTGATTCTCGTGATTGCGCGTTTGATGCAGGGTTTCTCGGCCGGCGGCGAATTCGGCAGCGCGACGGCCTTTCTCGCGGAGCACGTGCCGGGACGGCGCGGCTTTTTCGCGAGCTGGCAGGTCGCGAGCCAGGGGCTCACCACGCTGCTCGCGGCGGGTTTCGGCGTCGTGCTGACCGGCAATCTGTCGCCCGCGCAGATGGCTTCCTGGGGATGGCGCGTGCCGTTCTTCTTCGGGCTGCTGATCGGGCCGGTGGCCTGGTACATTCGCACGAAGCTCGACGAAACGCCTGAGTTTCTTGCCGCCGAAACCACGACCACGCCGCTGCGCGACACGTTCACGAGCCAGAAGCTGCGGCTCGTGATCGCGATCGGCGCGGTGGTGCTCGGCACGGTGTCGACTTACCTCGTGCTGTTCATGCCGACTTTCGGCGTGAAGCAATTGGGACTTGCGCCCTTGGTCGCGTTCTCGGCTATCGCGCTGACGGGCCTGATTCAGATGGTGTTCGCGCCGGTCGTCGGTCACCTGTCGGACCGGCACGGACGTACGTCGATCATGCTGATCTCCGGGCTGCTGCTGCTCGTGCTGATCTATCCGGCGTTTGTCTATCTGGTCGCGCATCCGACCTTCGGGACGCTGATCGCGCTGCAAATCGTGCTCGGCTTTCTGATGACCGGCTATTTCGGAGCGCTGCCCGGCTTGCTCTCGGAGATGTTCCCCGTGCAGACGCGCACGACCGGCATGTCGCTGGCTTATAACATCGCGGTGACGGTGTTCGGCGGCTTCGGGCCGTTCATTATCGCGTGGCTGATCAGCTTTACCGGTTCCAAGGCGGCGCCGAGCTACTACCTGATTTTCGCCGCGCTGCTGAGCATTGCGGCGCTCGTTGCGGCGCGCCGCAAGCTCGGGTTCCGGTAGGCGGCAGCGAAGGCTGCGCGGTAAACGCAAAAGGCCGGTTCATCACGAACCGGCCTTTTGCGTTGCGACAGCTAACTGCGGCTTGCGATTGCAGCCGACTCAGCCGCGATCAAACCTGCGCGCCCGCGTTCGGATCGTTCGGGTCGACGCGTTCTTTCTTGTCCTTCAGCAGATCTTCACGCTTCACGCCGAACCACATGGCGAGCGCCGCGGCGACGAACACCGACGAGTAGATGCCGAACAGAATACCGACCGTCAGCGCCAGCGCGAAGTAGTGCAGCGTCGGGCCGCCGAACAGGAACATGGAGAGCACCATCATCTGCGTACAGCCGTGCGTGATGATGGTCCGCGACATGGTGCTCGTAATGGCATGGTTGATGACCTCGATCACCGTCATCTTGCGTTCGCGACGGAACGTTTCGCGAATCCGGTCGAAGATAACCACCGACTCGTTCACCGAATAGCCCAGCACCGCGAGCACGGCGGCCAGCACCGACAGCGAGAACTCCCACTGGAAGAACGCGAAGAAGCCGAGAATGATCACCACGTCGTGCAAGTTCGCGATCACGCCCGCCACCGCGTACTTCCATTCGAACCGGAACGACAGATAGATCACGATGCCGACCACCACGCAGGCAAGCGCGAGCAGGCCGTCGGTGGCGAGTTCCTTGCCGACCTGCGGGCCGACGAACTCGACGCGCTGCAACTGCACCTGCGGCGTGTCGGTTTTCAACGCGCCCATCACCTGGTCGCTTTGTTGCGCGGACGTGAGCCCGTGTTTGAGCGGCAGACGGATCAGCACGTCGCGCGAGGTGCCGAAGTTCTGCACCTGCGCGTCGGCATAGCCGAGCTTGTTCAGCGTGTTGCGCACCGGGTCGAGCGGCGCCGCGCCCGGATACTGCACTTCGATCACCGTGCCGCCGGTGAACTCCACCGACAGATGCAGCCCGCGATGCACGAGAAAAAACACCGCGGCGAGGAACGTCAACAGCGAAATGGCGTTGAAGATCAACGCACGCTGCATGAACGGAATGTCTTTGCGAAAACGGAAAAATTCCATGGTCTTGTTCTCCGGGACTCAGCGGGATGAACCCGGTTTCTGCGGCGTGCCCGGCGTGCCGGGCGCATTGCGGCGACGTACGGTCGGCTTGCCCGCGCGCGATTGCGCGGCAGCGGCCGGCGCTTTCGGCTTCGCGGCGGCCGCGCTGGCTGCGCGCATGGCCTGCGCGGTGTCCGTTGCCGAGTCGTCGTTGCCCAGATAGGCAGCGGAGCCCGCGGGCGCGGTTTCCGGACGCCACACCTGGCCGATGGCGAGCGACTTCAGCTTCTTCTTGCCGCCGTACCAGAGATTGACGATACCGCGCGAGAAGAACACCGCCGAGAACATCGACGTCAGAATGCCGATACAGTGCACGATCGCGAAACCGCGCACCGGCCCGGAGCCGAATGCGAGCAGCGCGACGCCCGCGATCAGCGTGGTGACGTTCGAGTCGAGAATGGTCGCCCAGGCATGCGCGTAGCCGTTCTGGATAGCCAGTTGCGGCGGCGCGCCGTTGCGCAGTTCTTCACGCACGCGTTCGTTGATCAGCACATTTGCGTCGATCGCCATACCGAGCGCGAGCGCGATAGCCGCGATACCCGGCAACGTCAGCGTGGCCTGCAGCATGGAGAGCACTGCGATCAGCAGCAGCAGGTTCACGGACAGGCCGATCATGGAGATCACGCCGAACAGCATGTAGTACGCGATCATGAAGACGGCGATGGCCGCAAAGCCCCACACGACCGAGTGGAAGCCCTTCTTGATGTTGTCGGCGCCGAGGCTCGGGCCGATGGTGCGTTCCTCGATGATGTCCATGGGCGCGGCGAGCGAGCCGGCGCGCAGCAGCAGCGCGAGGTCGGCGGCGGCTTGCGGCGTCGGCTGGCCGGTAATCTGGAAGCGGTCGCCGAGTTCCGACTGGATGGTCGCGACCGTCAGCACCTCGCCCTTGCCCTTTTCGAACAGCACCATGGCCATCGGCTTGCCGATGTTGTCGCGCGACACGCTGCGCACGGCGCGGCCGCCGGCCGAGTCGAGGCGAATGTTGACGGATGGGCGCTGATGTTCGTCGAAGCCCGCCGACGCGTCGATAATCCGGTCGCCGGTGAAGATGATCTGCTTTCTCAGCAGCACGGGCGTCTGGTTGCCTTGCGTGAACAGCTCGTCGCCGGGCGGCACGGGGTCGGACGGATTCGGGTGCGTGTTGACCGGGTCGGCGAGGCGCGCTTCGAGCGTCGCCGTGCGGCCGATGATGTCCTTCGCCTTCGCCGTGTCCTGCACGCCGGGCAGTTCGACCACGATCCGGTCGGCGCCTTGCTGCTGGATAACCGGCTCGGCCACGCCGAGCTCGTTCACGCGGTTATGCAGCGTGGTGATGTTCTGCTTGAGCGCGGCGTCCTGCACGGCTTTCTGCACGGTCGGCGTGAAGGTGCCGACGAGCTGCACGGAACCGTCCGGGCCGTTTTGCGACGCCCATTGCAATTCGCCGATGCTGCGGCTCAATTGCTTGGCCGCGGCGTCCGCCGTGGCCTGGTCGGCGAAATTGATCACCACCGTCTGGTTGACGCGGTTCACGCCGCCGTCGCGGATGTTGTTGTCGCGCAAGAGCGTGCGCGCATCCGACGCGTCGGAGTCGAGCTTCTTGTTGAGCGCGCCCGCCATGTCGACCTGCAGCAGGAAGTGCACGCCGCCGCGCAAGTCGAGACCGAGGTACATGGGCAGCGCGTGCAAGGCGGTCAGCCAGCGCGGCGACGCACTTTGCAGATTCAGCGCGACGACGAACTGCGGGTCGCTCGGGTCGCTGTTGAGCGACTTCTGCAGCAGGTCTTTCACGCGCAATTGCGTGTCCGTGTCGAGAAGACGCACGCGAATGTTCGCGTTGGTCGACGAGTTGTCGAACGTGACGTCTTCCGGCTTGATCTGATTGGCTGCGAGCGCGGCTTCGACCGCCGACAGCGTGGTCGAGTCGAGCTTGACCGTTGCCTTGCCGCTCGACACCTGCACCGCCGGCGCTTCGCCGAACAGATTGGGCAGCGTGTACACGAGGCCGATGACGAGAGCCACCAGCATCACGGCGTATTTCCAGAGGGGGTAACGATTCATGAGTGGTCCAACGGAAGGTTGGCTTTTAAGCGATGCGCCCGGCGATGAGCGCCGGCGACCCGCGGCAGCTTTGCATGGGTCGCCGGCGAGGCCGCGCCGGACGCGAGAGAGCAGGCCTTACAGCGACTTGATCGTGCCCTTCGGGAGAATCGTCGTGACCGACGCTTTTTGCACGGTGATTTCCGTGCCTTCCGAAATTTCGACGCCGACGTAAGCCTCGCCCACCTTGGTCACCTTGCCGACGATGCCGCCGTTCGTCACCACTTCATCGCCCTTGGCCATTGCGGCGAGCATGTTGCGGTGTTCCTTCTGGCGCTTCATTTGCGGGCGAATCATGATGAAGTACAGCACGCCGAACATCAGGATCAGCGGCAGGAAGCTCATCAGATTCGACTCAACGCCACCTGCTGCGGTGCCTTGGGCGAAGGCATTGGAAATGAACGACACGTTGGTCTCTCCGTTATAGATCAATTCAATCAAAAAAATCAGCCGGTTATTCTACCACCGGCATGGCGCGCGTCGGCGCGGCGATTCGGCTTTGCGATCAACCGCTTAAAGCCGTTTTTCGTCGTCCGCGAAAGTAGATTGTAAGGTTTTATGAGAACCGCTGACGGATTCATCCTTCGAATCTGACAGCGTTCGTCGTCATGGTGCCTCGTCGACGCCGCGCGCGCGGTTCTCGTGAAAGCGTTTGCGGAACGGCTCGAACATTTTGGCGTCGATCGCGTCGCGCATTTCCTGCATGAGTTCGAGGTAGTAGTGCAGGTTATGAATCGTATTCAGCTGCGCGCCCAGAATTTCCCCGACGCGATGCAGATGATGCAGATACCCGCGAGTGAAATTTCGGCACGTGTAGCAGCCGCACTGCTCGTCGAGCGGTCGCAGCGAGTTCTTGTGCGTCGCGTTGCGGATCTTGATGTCGCCAAAGCGCGTGAAGAGCCAGCCATTGCGCGCGTTGCGCGTGGGCATCACGCAGTCGAACATGTCGACGCCGGCCGCGACGCCCGCCACCAGGTCTTCCGGCGTGCCGACGCCCATCAGATAGTGCGGCTTGTTGGCCGGCAGCTTCGGGCCGATGTGGTTCAGCACGCGCATCATGTCTTCTTTCGGCTCGCCGACCGAGAGCCCACCGATGGCCAGACCGTGAAAATCCTTCTCCGCGAGACCCGCGAGCGACTCGTCGCGCAGGTCCTCGAACATGCCGCCCTGAACAATGCCGAAGAGCGCGTTCGGATTGCCGAGCCGGCGGAATTCGTCGATCGAGCGCTGCGCCCAGCGCATCGACATGCGCATGGAGTCGGCCGCCTCCTTGTGCGAGGTCGGCACATTGTTGGTCGCGTAGGGCGTGCACTCGTCGAACTGCATGACGATGTCCGAGTTCAGCACTTTCTGGATCTGCATCGACACTTCCGGCGACAGGAACAGCTTGTCGCCGTTGATCGGCGACGCGAACGTCACACCGTCTTCGGTGATTTTGCGCAGGTCGCCGAGCGAAAACACCTGGAAGCCGCCGGAGTCGGTCAGGATCGGCTTTTTCCAGCCCATGAAGCCGTGCAGCCCGCCGTGCGCGGCGATGGTTTCGAGTCCCGGGCGCAGCCACAGGTGAAACGTATTGCCGAGGATGATTTGCGCGTGCATTTCCTCGAGCTCGCGCGGCTGCACCGCTTTCACGGTGCCGTAGGTGCCGACCGGCATGAAGATCGGTGTTTCGACGACGCCGTGGTTCAGCGTGACGCGGCCGCGGCGCGCGGCGCCGTCGGTGCCGAGCAGTTCAAAGTGGAGGCCGTCGGCGGGTGGTTGAAATGGATGACCGGTGGTCATTGAGCTCACTCCGTGGCAAACCGGAAAACAGTCCGGCGCGGTAAAGAAAATGCCGCCGCGATGGCTCGCAGCGGCGTGCAAAAAACGTCGAAAACGACGGGCGCTCTGTCAGATCAACCGTCGCGGCGAGTCAGCAGCATTGCGTCGCCGTAGCTGAAAAAGCGGTAGCGTTGCTCGATGGCATGACGATACGCGGCGCGAATCGTCTCCACGCCGGCGAATGCCGACACCAGCATCAGCAATGTCGACTTCGGCAGATGAAAATTCGTCACCAGCCGGTCGACCACGCGAAACCTGTAGCCCGGCGTGATGAAAATGTCGGTTTCCGTGCTCGCCGCGCCGAGCGGCCGGCCGGCGGCTTCGGCGTCGCGCGCGGCGGCTTCGAGCGCGCGCATCGACGTGGTGCCGACGGCGATCACGCGGTTGCCGCGCGCCTTGGTGGCGGCGATCTTGTCGGCGAGCGACTGCGGCAGGTGATACCACTCGCTGTGCATCTTGTGCTCGGCGAGGTTTTCCACGCGCACCGGCTGGAACGTGCCCGCGCCCACGTGCAGCGTCAGCGTCGCGCGCTCCACGCCGTGCGCGTCGAGCCGCGCGAAAAGCGACTCGTCGAAATGCAGGCCCGCCGTGGGTGCCGCGACCGCACCCGGATTTTGCGCATACACGGTTTGATAGCGCGTTTCGTCGACGGCGTCGGGGTCGTGCTCGATATAGGGCGGCAACGGCAGGCGGCCGTGCTGCTCGATCAGCGTCAGGCAGTCGGCGGGGAAATGCAATGTGTAAAACGGCTCCACGCGCTCGCCGACGGTCACGTCGAACGCATCGGCAAGACGGATCGTCGTGCCCGGCTGCGGGCTTTTGCTCGCGCGGATCTGCGCGAGCGCCGTGCGCTCGCCGGTGAGGCGCTCGACCAGCACCTCGATCTTGCCGCCACTCGCCTTCTGGCCGAGAAAGCGCGCCTTCAGGACTTTGGTATCGTTAAAGACCAGCAGGTCGCCGGGCGAAATGCAGTCGGGCAACTCGGAAAAGCGGCGGTCGACGAGGCGCGCGGCGCGCTCGGCATCGGCGGCGTTGTCGACCTGGAGCAGACGGCTCGCGCTGCGCTCGGGCAGCGCGACTTGCGCGATCAGCTCAGGCGGCAGATCGAAATCGAAATCGGAAAGCGTAAACATGCAAACGACTGGAAGCGAATGGGGACTGAATTGAGCCGAAGCCTCGGCCGGGCAGCTATGATTGCGGGACGCCGCGACGGCCCGCGAGCCGGCGCGCACCTGCCGCCAGCGGTAGCCAGCCGAGGGCCGCGCAGCCTTCGACACTTTTGACAGCCGATATTGTACTTGCGAAGCAGCCCATGCCTTTGTCCGACCGCCGATCGCCTTCCGCAGATGAACTGAGCGCCGAACCGGCAGCCCGGGTTGCGCGCGACGACGGGTTGGGCAAGCCTGCGGCGAAGTCGGGGGCCAAAGCCTCCGCCCAGTCCGCGGCGAGGTCTGGGGCCAAAGCCTCCGCCCAGTCCGCGGCCAAATCCACAGCCAAACCCGCCGTCAAAACCGCCGACAAACTCGCCAGGCTCGGCCTCACGCGCGACATCGACCTCGTGCTGCATCTGCCGATGCGCTACGAGGACGAAACCTCGCTCACGCCGATCGGTCATCTGCTGCCCGGCGGCATCGCGCAAACGGAAGGCGTGGTGTTCGACAACGAGATCGCCTATCGTCCGCGCCGTCAGTTGCTCGTCAAATTGCGCGATGACGCCGGCGACGAGCTCGTGCTGCGCTTTCTGAACTTCTACGGTTCGCAGGTCAAGCAGATGGCGATCGGCGCGCGGCTGCGCGTGCGCGGCGACGTGCGGGGCGGCTTCTTCGGCATGGAGATGGTGCATCCGGCAGTGCGCGTGGTCGACGAGGACACGCCGCTGCCGCAAGCGCTCACGCCGGTTTATCCGAGCACCGCGGGCGTGACGCAGGCCTATTTGCGCAAGGCAATCGACAACGCGTTGTCGCGCACGTCGCTGCCGGAGCTGTTGCCCGAGGCCGTTGCGCGCGAATGGCTGCAGCCGCTTGGCGTGCCTTCGCTGATGGACGCGGTGCGCACGCTGCATCATCCGGGCGCGCAGTCGGACGAGACCGCGTTGATCGACGGCACGCATCCGGCGTGGGTGCGCATCAAGTTCGAGGAACTGCTCGCGCAGCAGATGTCGCTCAAGCGCGCGCACGAGGAGCGCCGCACGCGCGCCGCGCCGGCCATGCCGCGTCGCAAGCTGGGCGACGAAGACGCTCTGGTTGCGCGCCTGCTGAAGGCGCTGCCGTTTTCGCTGACGAAGGCACAGGAGCGCGTGGGCGGCGAGATCGCGCTCGATTTGACCCAGCCGCATCCGATGCAGCGGCTCCTGCAGGGCGACGTCGGCAGCGGCAAGACCATTGTCGCGGCGCTCGCCGCCGCGCAGGCGATCGACGCCGGCTACCAGGCCGCGCTCATGGCGCCCACCGAAATTCTCGCCGAGCAGCACGCGCGCAAGCTGCGCGGCTGGTTGGAGCCGCTCGGCGTGAGCGTCGCGTGGCTCGCGGGCAGCCTGAAGGCGAAGGAAAAGCGCGCGGCTATCGAAGCCGCCGCGCTCGGCACCGCGCAACTCGTGATCGGCACGCACGCGATCATCCAGGACACGGTGGAGTTCGCCCGGCTCGGGCTTGTGATCGTCGACGAACAGCACCGCTTCGGCGTCGCGCAACGTCTCGCGCTGCGCGCCAAAGCGCTGAACGCCGCTGACGGCGCGCGCGATTTCCAGCCGCATCAGCTGATGATGTCCGCCACGCCCATTCCGCGCACGCTCGCCATGACGTATTACGCGGACCTCGACGTCTCGACGATCGACGAATTGCCGCCCGGGCGCACGCCCATTCTCACCAAGCTCGTGTCCGACGCGCGCCGCGAGGAAGTGATCGGCCGCGTGCGCGAAGCGGCGCTGACCGGGCGGCAGGTCTATTGGGTGTGCCCGCTGATCGAGGAAAGCGAGACGCTGCAGCTGCAGACCGCGGTCGAGACCTATGAAACGCTGGTCGCGGCTTTGCCGGAATTGAAGGTCGGGCTCGTACACGGCCGTCTCGCGCCGGCCGAGAAGGCCGCGGTGATGGATGCCTTCACGCGCAACGAGGTGCAGTTGCTCGTCGCGACCACGGTGATCGAGGTGGGCGTCGACGTGCCGAATGCGTCGCTGATGGTGATCGAGCACGCCGAGCGCTTCGGCCTCGCGCAGCTGCACCAGTTGCGCGGGCGGGTGGGGCGCGGCAGCGCGGCGTCGGTCTGCGTGCTGCTCTACACCGGACCGCTTTCGATGACCGCGCGCGCCCGCCTGCAAACCATGCGCGAGACGACCGACGGCTTCGAAATCGCGCGCCGCGATCTGGAGATACGCGGTCCCGGCGAGTTTCTCGGCGCGCGGCAGTCCGGCGCGGCGATGCTGCGGTTTGCCGATCTGCAAAACGATCAATGGCTGATCGAGCCCGCGCGCGAAGCCGCCGCGGCGCTGCTCGAGAAGTATCCTGAGGTCGTGACGCAGCATCTGGCGCGCTGGCTCGGCGCGCGCGAACATTACCTGAAGGCCTGAGCCCCGACAGGCGCCGGCCAGGTCGCGCTGCGGAGCGCCTTCGCCGAAGTGGCAGACTGGGCCGGCGCGGCCGACTTCGCGGATACAAAGCAAGCGAAACCCGGCAAACCAGGTTGGCGAACCGACCCTATGGGTGTATAACTAGAACCTATCGAATCCATCGCACTGATTGGTCCCCCAATGACGCTCACCGAATTGAAGTACATCGTCGCCGTGGCCCGCGAGCGGCACTTTGGCCGGGCCGCCGAAGCGTGTTTCGTCAGCCAGCCGACCTTGTCGGTCGCCATCAAGAAGCTCGAAGACGAGCTCAACGTGCAGATTTTCGAGCGCGGCACGAGTGAAGTGAGTGTCACGCCGATCGGCGAGCAGATCGTCACGCAAGCTCAGCGGGTGCTGGAACAGACGCTCGCCATCAAGGAAATCGCCAAGCAGGGCAAAGATCCGCTCGTCGGACCGCTGCGCCTTGGCGTTATCTATACGATCGGGCCGTACCTGCTGCCCACGCTCGTCAAGCAGATGATCAAGCGCGTCCCGCAAATGCCCTTGATGCTGCAGGAAAATTACACGCTCAAGCTGATCGAGCTGCTCAAGCAGGGCGAAATCGATGTCGCGATCATGGCGCTGCCGTTTCCGGAAACCGGGCTGATGCTGCGGCCGCTCTACGACGAGCCGTTTGTGGTCGCGCTGCCGTCCGGTCACGCGTGGGAAAACCGCCCGAAAATCGACGCCGACGATCTCAAGCAGGAAACCATGCTGCTGCTCGGCAGCGGTCATTGCTTTCGCGACCACGTGCTCGGCGTTTGCCCGGAACTGATGCGTTTCTCGCAGAATGCCGACGGCATCCAGAAGACGTTTGAGGGCTCGTCGCTGGAAACCATCCGCCATATGGTGGCGAGCGGCGTGGGCATTACCGTGCTGCCGCGCATGTCGGTGCATGAGGTTAAACCGCACGCGGGCGGCATCGACTCGGGCCTTTTGTCCTATGTTCCATTCGACGAGCCGGTGCCCGACCGGCGCGTGGTGCTCGCGTGGCGCAAGAGCTTTACGCGGATGCCTGCGATCGACGCAATCTGCGACGCCATCAGCGCTTGCGACCTGCCGGGCGTGAAAAAGCTGGATCTGCCGGTCGCCGTCAACTGAGCTGCGAATGAGAGGCGGCGCGCCGACGTTCCAGTCCCGGCGCGCGTCTCATGGGTTTGCCGCGCCAAACGAGCGCCTATCGGATAGATAAAATTTATAAAACACGCGAATTCGATAGTATTGATATAGTCGTCTGCATGGATCGCCCGATCATCAAGAACCGGAGGACATGATGACGCAACCGAATTTGCCGCACACTCAGGCCTTCGCCGCGGACGCGGCCACTGCCACTGCCACCGCCACCGCCGGCTTTGCGGCCGCCATGCTCGGTCTTCGCACCGTCGCCGTGTCGTTGCTGGTCGACCGGGCGCTGTCCGCATAATGCTTCATCTGCTGGCGTCAAGTGCCTGCAGTGTTGTTCGCCCAAGCTTTCGGCATTGCCTTGCCGCGCTTCTCCCCCCATCCGTTTGAACGAAAACCATCCAGGAGTCCCGCATGTCCGAACGTAAGCTCACCAATGCCGCCGGCGCGCCCGTCGCCGATAACCAGAACTCGATGACCGCCGGCGTGCGCGGCCCGGTTGTCCTGCAAGACGTGTGGCTGCTCGAAAAGCTCGCGCACTTCGACCGCGAGGTGATCCCCGAGCGCCGTGTGCACGCGAAAGGCTCCGGCGCGTTCGGCACGCTCAAGGTGACGCACGACATCTCGCGCTACACGAAGGCGAAGGTGTTCGCGCAGGTCGGCAAGGAAACGCCGCTCTTCATGCGCTTCTCGACGGTGGCGGGCGAGCGCGGCGCGGCCGACGCCGAGCGCGACGTGCGCGGTTTCTCGATCAAGTTCTATACGGAAGAAGGCAACTGGGACGTGGTGGGCAACAACACGCCGGTGTTTTTCATCCGCGATCCGCTGAAATTTCCGGACTTCATTCATACGCAGAAGCGCGACCCATACACGAACCTGCGCAACAACGTTGCCGCGTGGGATTTCTGGACGCGTCATCCAGAGTCGATGCACCAGGTCACTATCCTGATGAGCGACCGCGGCATTCCGAAGAACTACCGTCAGATGCACGGTTTCGGTTCGCACACGTACTCGTTCGTCAACACGAACAACGAGCGCTTCTGGGTCAAGTTCCATTTCAAATCGCTGCAAGGCATTGAGAATTTCACCGATGCCGAAGCGGCGCAAGTCATCGCGCAAGACCGCGAAAGCGCGCAGCGCGATCTGGTGGGCAGCATCGACGAAGGCAATTTCCCGAAGTGGCGTTTCGCGATCCAGGTGATGCCGGAGGCAGAGGCGGCGGCCTATCGCTTCAATCCGTTCGACATCACGAAGGTGTGGTCGCAGAAAGACTACCCGCTGATCGACGTCGGCACGATCGAACTGAACCGTAATGCGGCCAACTATTTCGCGGATGTCGAGCAGGCAGCGTTCACGCCGGCCAACGTGGTGCCGGGCATTGGATTCTCGCCCGACCGTCTGTTGCAGGGGCGGCTGTTCTCGTATGGCGACACGCAGCGCTATCGCCTCGGTATCAATCACCATCAGATTCCGGTGAACGCGTCGCGCGTGCCGAACCCGCATTCGTTCCATCGCGACGGCGCGATGCGCACCGACGGCAACCTGCGCGGTAACGTGAACTACGAGCCGAACCGTTTCGGCGATTTTGCTCAGGACGCCAACGCGTCCGAGCCGCCGCTCGCCGCGGGCGCGGTGGATCGCTACGATCATCGCGCGGATGACGATTACTACACGCAGCCGGGCATGCTGTTCGCGCTGTTCGACACGGCGCAGCGCGAGCGTCTGTTCGGCAACATCGCGCGCCATATCAACGGTGTGCCGCAGGAGATCGTCGCGCGTGCGGTCGAGCATTTCCGCCGCATCGATCCGGCTTATGCCGAAGGCGTGATCGCCGCGATGGCCGCGCTCGCGGACGGCGGCAAGAAGTAAAGCGGTAAGCGAAGCGGGGCGCGCGGGCGCCCCGCGAGTCGGGAGATGAACCGGGAGCACGCGGATGATCGAGATGATGAGAGCCACGGCCGACAGATCGTCGGCCACACAACGCGTACAACGGCTGCATGCGCCGGGCTCGAACCGGCATATCAACATGCGCAAAGCCGTCGGCTTCGCCATTGTGACAAGCGGATTCGCGGTGATCGCGGCGCAGGCGCTGCAACATGCGTTGGGCGGATGAGCGGCAGGCACTAACGTGAGCGAGCTTGCGCACGCGCGTCGCCGCCGGCTCGCGCGTCACGCTGCCGTTGCGGCACGCCACACGAACGTTTCGTCTTTCTAAGATAAACTGTCGAACGCTCGTTTTGCCGGGCCTGCCATCAGCGGGCCATTGGCACGCCGTTACTTCACTGCCGGTTCGTATCACTCTTCGAAGGAGTCATCATGGCCAAAAAAGAAGCTGTACAGCACGTCAATATCGGGATCAGCGACAAGGACCGCAAGAAGATCGCAGAAGGTCTGTCGCGTCTGCTCGCGGACACCTACACGCTCTACCTGAAGACCCACAACTTTCACTGGAACGTGACGGGCCCGATGTTCAACACGCTGCATCTGATGTTCGAAACGCAATACAACGAACTGGCGCTGGCCGTCGATTCGATTGCCGAGCGGATTCGCGCGCTGGGCGTGCATGCGCCGGGCAGCTACAAGGATTTTGCCAAGCTGTCGTCGATTCCCGAAGCGGACGGCGTGCCTGCCGCGGAAGAGATGATCCGTCAGCTGGTGGAAGGTCAGGAAGCCGTGGTGCGCACCGCGCGCGCCATTTTCCCGTCGACGGAAGCGGCCAACGACGAGCCCACCGCCGACCTGCTGACGCAGCGCATGCAGACGCACGAAAAAACGGCGTGGATGCTGCGCTCGATGCTGGCTTGATGAGCATCGGCTGAGGCCGGTGCCGGCCGATTCCGGCCGGGTTGCGCCAGCCGCTCTGCTAGACACGGGTTTGACGCAATAGTCAAAAACCAAGGCCTCCCTTCGCGGAGGCTTTGTTTTTTGCGTCGACCGATACGTGACACTCGAGGCTTGCGGCGCAAAACGGTCCGCTGCGCAGGCCTACGCGCCTGCTTCCGGGCACCGGCAAGGGGTGCGCGCCGCATCCCGTAAAATAGCGGCACTGTTCCCGCTATTCGCCTGCCTTCACCGAGTCCGCCATGTTCGCCCGACTTCCCCTGTATTTGCGCCTTGTGCGCATGGACAAGCCTATCGGCAGTCTGCTGCTGCTGTGGCCGACACTCAACGCGCTGTGGATTGCGTCCGACGGTCACCCGTCGTGGCCGCTGCTCGTGATCTTCACGGTGGGCACAGTGCTGATGCGCTCGGCGGGCTGCGCGATCAACGACTACGCGGATCGCGATTTCGACCGCTATGTGAAGCGCACCGAGAATCGTCCGATCACCTCGGGCAAGATCAAGGCGTGGGAAGCGGTGGCGCTCGCGGCGGGCCTGTCGTTGCTGGCTTTTCTGCTGATTCTGCCGCTCAATACGCTGACGAAGGAGTTGTCGGTCGCCGCGCTGTTCGTAGCCGGCTCCTATCCGTTCACGAAGCGCTTCTTCGCGATTCCGCAGGCGTATCTCGGCATCGCATTCGGCTTCGGCATTCCGATGGCGTTTGCGGCCGTGCAAAACCAGGTGCCCTTGCTCGCGTGGGTCATGCTGCTCGCCAACGTGTTCTGGTCGGTCGCGTACGACACCGAGTACGCGATGGTCGATCGCGACGACGACATCAAGATCGGCATTCGGACCTCGGCGCTCACGTTCGGCCGTTTCGACGTGGCGGCCATCATGCTCTGCTATGCGGTCACGCTCGGCATCTACGTCGGCATCGGCGTGATGCTTGGGTTCGGCGTGCTGTACTGGTGCGGATGGGCGGTCGCGGCGGGCTGCGCGGTCTATCACTACGCGCTGATCCGCCACCGCGAGCGCATGCGGTGTTTCAAGGCGTTCCTGCACAACAACTGGCTGGGCGGCGCGTTGTTCGTCGGCATTGCCGCGCATTATGCGGTGGCTTCGGTCTAGGCTTCAAACGCGAGCCGTTGCCCGGCCGTTACCGCCGCGCCGGGCTTTTATCAGTGGCTGCCGCAGGCGCGGACTTTCTCCTGTAACGGCTCCGCGCCCCACGGCTTTTTGTGTTCGCGCCAGACGAAACCCGGCCGACAGCGGCTCATGACCGCTTACTGCTTGCCGAACTCATCGCCCATTTCTTTTGCGCGCGCATCGGCAGCGAGCGCGCCGCGCACAATCGCTTCCTTGACTCCGCTCGCGTCGAACGACGCAAGCGCTGCGGCGGTCGTGCCGCCCTTCGACGTCACGCGCTCACGCAATACGCTTGGCGACTCGTCGGAATTCGCCGCCAGTTGCGCGGCGCCCGTGAACGTCGCGACGGCGAGCGCGCGGCCCTGCGCTTCGTCCATGCCGAGTTGGCGCGCGGCTTCCTGCAGCGCTTCAATGAAGTAGAAGACGTAAGCCGGCCCGCTGCCGGAAATGGCGGTGACGGCGTCGATTTTCGCTTCGTCGTCGAACCAGACGGTTTCCCCCACTGCGCCCAGCACCTGCGAGGCGAGCGCGCGTCCCGCTTCGTCGACGCTCGCGGTGGCAGTCAAACCCGCAACCCCCATGCCGATCAACGCGGGCGTATTCGGCATGACGCGCACGATGCGCGTATGACCGTTGAGCCAGCGCGACATGTCGTCCATGCGAATGCCGGCGACGATGCTGATTGCAAGCTGCGACGCTTTCAGATGCGGCGCGAGCGTCCCGGCGACGCTCTTCAGGATTTGCGGCTTCACCGCGAGCACGACCGCGTCATAGGCGGCGAGCGCCCCGTCGGCGGCTGCGCCCGTCTTGATGCCGAACTGCGTTTCGTTGCGCTTGCGGGCGTCTTCGTTGGGATCGATCGCATACAGGTCGGCGGGCGCGACGCCGCGCTTGATCAAGCCGCCGATCAACGCCGCGGCCATGTTGCCGCCGCCGATAAAAGCAATTTTCATGATGTTCCGGGAAGGTTTGATTGAGCTTCTGAAACGGTGCTTGCAGCCGCGTCTGCAACTACGGCTGCGGCCGCTTAATGCGAATAATCGCGCGCGCCGAAGATTGCCGTGCCCACGCGCACGATCGTCGCGCCTTCGAGCACGGCCGCCTCCAGGTCGCTCGACATGCCCATGGACAGGGTGTCCAACGCCAAGCCGTCGCTGCGCAGTCGCTCGAACAGCTCGCGCAGGCGGCGATGCGGCACACGCTGCTCGTCGATGCCGCCGGCCGGCTCGGGAATCGCCATCAGGCCGCGCAACCGGAGCCTCGGCAGCGCGGCAATGTCACGGGCTACCTGCATGGCCTCGTCGACGCTGACGCCGCTTTTCGATGCCTCGCCGCTGATGTTGACCTGCAAACACACGTTGAGCGGCGGCAGCGCATCCGGCCGCTGCTCCGAAAGCCGCTGCGCGATCTTCAACCGATCGACGGAATGCACCCAGTCGAAATGCTCGGCCACCGGCCGCGTCTTGTTGGACTGCAGCGGACCAATGAAATGCCATTCGAGCGACGCGCGCAAATCGGCGAGCGCTTCGATCTTCGTGAGCGCTTCCTGCACGTAGTTTTCGCCGAACGCGCGTTGACCGGCTGCATGGGCGGCGCGCACGTCTTCGGCGGGAAAGGTCTTCGAGACGGCGAGCAGCGCGATGGAACGCGCGTCGCGCCCCGCTACGTGGGCGGCCATGGCGATGCGCTGCTGCACCGCTTCGAGGTTGTGAATCAGATCGGGCATGGAACGAACCAGAGCGGACCTCAGGTCGATAAAGTCGATGCCCCGATTATACGGACAGCATGTGCTCGACCAGTTCAATCCAGTGCGCGACCGGCGTCGACGTGCCGCTTTGCAGATGCGAAATGCAACCGACGTTCGCCGACACGATCACCTGCGGCTCCTGCGCCTGCAGCCGCTCGAGCTTCTGATCGCGCAATGCGTAAGAGAGCTTCGGCTGCGTGAGCGAGTAAGTGCCCGCCGAGCCGCAGCACAGGTGATTGTCGACGGGCAGGCGCACTTCCACGCCGAGTTTCGTCAGCAGATGCTCGACGGTGCCGCGCACCTGCTGTCCATGCTGCAACGTGCACGGCGGATGAAACGCCACGGTGTGGATCGCGCGCCGGCGCGTGACCGCGACGAGTTCTTCTTCGAAGTCCGGCAGGATTTCGGCGATGTCGCGCGTCAATTCGACGATGCGGCGCGCTTTTTCCGCATAGGCTGGATCGTCGCGCAGCAGGTGCGCGTATTCCTTGACCGTTGCGCCGCAACCGGACGCGTTCATCACGATGGCCTCGACGCCCTGTTCGACATACGGCCACCATGCGTCGATGTTGGCGCGCATGTCGTCGAGCGCTTCGTCGTTGTAGCCGAGATGCAGGCGGATCGCGCCGCAGCAGCCGGCGTCGGGCGCGACCACGGTTTCGACGCCGAGCGCATCGAGCACGCGCGCGGTGGCGGTGTTGACGTTGGGCATCATCGACGGTTGTACGCAGCCGGCGAGCATCAGCATCTTGCGTTCGTGCCGGGCGGTCGGCCAGACAAGCGGGCGCTGCCGCGCCGGCACCTTGTCGCGCAATTTCCTCGGCAGCAGTGCGCGGAAATGCTGGCCGAGGCGCATGGTCGGCGTAAAGAGCGCGCTGTTCGGCACGAAGCTCGCGAGCAATCTGCGCGTGAGACGCTGACCGAGCGGCCGCGTCACTTTTTCCTCGGTGATCTTGCGGCCGATTTCCACGAGCTTGCCGTACTGCACGCCGGACGGACACGTCGTCTCGCAATTGCGGCAGGTGAGGCACCGGTCCAGATGGACTTGCGTGCTGCGCGTCACCTGCGCGCCTTCCACCATCTGCTTGATCAGATAGATGCGGCCGCGCGGGCCGTCGAGCTCATCGCCAAGCAGTTGGTAAGTCGGGCAGGTGGCCGTGCAGAAACCGCAGTGCACGCAATTGCGCAGAATGGCGTCGGCTTCGGCGCCATCGGGCGTATTGCGAATGAAATCCGCGAGATTGGTTTGCATCGCGCGCTCAGAAGTCGGGGTAGAGACGGCCGCGATTGAAGATGCGGGCCGGGTCGAAAGCGGTTTTCAGGCCGCGATGGATTTTCATCAGCGGCGCGGGGAGCGGTGTGAACACGCCGGCACCGCGGTCATAGCCGAGGCCGGAACGGAAGATCGTGGCGTGGCCGCCTGCCTGCTTCGCGCTGATGCGCACCGTTTGCGCGTCGGTGTCGGTGATCCACCAGCGCTGGGCGCCGCCCCATTCCATCAATTGCGCACCGGGCAGTTGCAGCGGCTCGGTGATGGAGGGCAACGCGAGCCGCCAGAGCGCGGCCTTCGGCGGAATGGCGGCGAAGAACGAGTCGGTTTGCTCGCGCAGGCCGGCCCAGAAGCGTTCGGCCTCGACCGCGTCGACCACTTCGCCGCCCAGCGCCGAGCGCGCGGACTTGACCGCGGTTTCCGCGCCCGCGAGACGCACCGCGAGTGTGCCGTGGCGCCACGCGCTCGCGGTGATCGGCAGCGGGCGGCCGCCCCATTCGTTGAGCTTGCGGACCGCGTCGGTGCCGTTCATGTCGAACTTGAGCGTGGCTTCGGCCTGCGGCAGCGGCAGCACCTTGAGCGACAACTCGAGGATCAGCCCCAGCGTGCCGAGCGAACCTGCCATGAGACGCGAGACGTCGTAACCGGCGACGTTTTTCACCACCTGGCCGCCGAAGCGGAGCGTTTGTCCCTGACCGTTCATGATGACGGCGCCGAGCACGAAGTCGCGCGCGGCGCCCGCCGACGGACGCCGCGGCCCTGCAATGCCCGCGGCCACGCAGCCGCCGAAGGTGGCCTGCGGCCCGAAGTGCGGCGGCTCGAAGGCAAGCATCTGATTGTGCTCGGCGAGCGCGGCTTCGATTTCCATGAGCGGCGTACCTGCGCGTGCGGTGATGACCAGCTCCGCCGGGTCGTACGCGATGATGCCGCGATAAGCGCGCGTGTCGAGGATCTCGCCTTCCAGCGTCTGACCGTACCAGTCTTTCGTGCCGCCGCCGCGCACGCGCAACGCGCGTCCCTCGGCGCTGGCGGAACGTACGCGCTCCGACCACATGGCGACGATGTCGTCCTCTTCCATGATGCCCTGCTTCGTTGTGTTTCGAACGATTGTACCGGGCGGGGGCGCGCTGGCAACCCGGAGCGGACCCGCATCCGGGTAATCAGGGTGGGATGAGTGGACACCCCGCCGCGCCGGGCTATGCGCGATGCGTGACGCTAGAAGCGCGGCAGCTCCGGATGCGGCAGCAGACCGCCGCGCACGTGCATCTTGCCGTATTCGGCGCAGCGCGCGCGGGTGGGGATGCCCTTGTCCGGGTTCAGCAGGCCGGGCGGATCGAAGGCGCGTTTGACGGCGTGGAACGTATCGCGCTCCTCGGGTGAGAACTGCACGCACATCGAATTGATCTTCTCGATGCCGACGCCGTGCTCGCCCGTGACCGTGCCGCCCAGTTCCACGCAGGTTTCGAGGATGTCGGAGCCGAACGCCTCCGCGCGGTGCCATTCGTCCTGGTCGTTGCCGTTAAAGAGAATGAGCGGATGCATGTTGCCGTCGCCCGCATGAAACACGTTGATGCAGCGCAGGCCGTACTTCTTCTCCATCTCCTCGATGCGCGAGAGCAGCGGCCCGATACTGCGGCGCGGCACGGTGCCGTCCATGCAGTAGTAGTCCGGCGAGATGCGGCCGGCGGCCGGAAAGGCGTTCTTGCGGCCGGACCAGAAGCGCAGCCGCTCGCTTTCAGTGCGCGAAATCTGGATGCGCGTCGCGCCTTGCTCGCGCAGCACCGCGGTCATGCGTACGATCTCGTCGGCGACTTCTTCCGGCGTGCCGTCGGATTCGCACAGCAGGATCGCCGCCGCGTCGAGGTCGTAGCCGGCATGCACGAATTCTTCGACGGCGCGGGTGGCGGGCTTGTCCATCATCTCGAGGCCGGCCGGAATGATGCCCGCCGCGATGATGCCGGCGACTGCGTCGCCGCCTTTCACGACGTCGTCGAAACTGGCCATGATGACCTGTGCCGTTTGCGGTTTCGGGATCAGCTTGACGGTGACTTCCGTGACGATGGCGAACATGCCCTCGCTGCCGATCAGCACGGCAAGCAGATCGAGGCCGGGCGCGTCGGGCGCGAGCGAGCCGAATTCGACGATCTCGCCTTCCATGGTCACCGCGCGCACGCGCAGCACGTTGTGCACGGTGAGGCCGTATTTGAGGCAGTGCACGCCGCCTGAATTTTCCGACACATTGCCGCCGATCGTGCAGGCTATTTGCGACGACGGATCCGGCGCGTAGTACAGCCCATAAGGCGCGGCGGCTTCCGAAATCGACAGATTGCGCACGCCGGGCTGCACGGTGGCGGTCCGCGCGTACGAGTCGACCTCGAGGATCTTCCTGAAGCGCGCGAGCGAGACCACCACGCCGTGGCGGATCGGCATGGCACCGCCGGAAAGGCCGGTGCCCGCGCCGCGCGGCACGATCGGCACGCCGAGGCGGTGGCAGATCTGCACGATGCGCTGAACCTGGGATTCCGTTTCCGGCAGCGCGACCGCAAGCGGCAGCCGGCGATACGCGGCGAGGCCGTCGCAGTCGTACGCGACGGTGTCTTCATCGCGATACAGCAGACAGTGGTTCGGCAGCACCGCCATCAGCGCCTGCACGACTTCGCGCTGGCGCTGGGCGAGAACTTCAGCCGTCAGTTCGGCGGGTGCGTTCATGTGAGTCGTCTCCTCTTGCCTATCACGCATCGCTCGTTGGCGCTGCTACTGTGGCGTTGGCGTTGGCGTTGGCGTTGGCGTTGGCGATGGCGATGGCGTTAGCGTTTCCATTTCCATTTCCATTTCCATTTCCATTTCCGTTGCCGCCGCTGTGGGCCGCCGTTATGCGCGGCCGCCGCGCTGTTGCGTCTGATCCAGCGTCGATGATGCGCGTCCCTCTATTTACGCCGCTTTATGCCGCCCAGCTGAAGATCTTGCCGGGGTTCATCAGATTGTGCGGATCGAGCGCGTGCTTGATCGAGCGCATTGTATCGACCGCGACGTCGCCGTGTTCTTCGAGTAGAAACGCCATCTTGTGCAGGCCGACGCCATGCTCGCCGGTACAGGTGCCGTCCATGCGCAACGCGCGCTGCACGATGCGATGGTTCAGACGCTCGGCCTCGACCAGTTCCTCTGGCTTGTTCGGATCGATCAGAATCGCGACGTGGAAATTGCCGTCGCCGACATGGCCGACGATAGGGCAAGGCAGCGGCGATGTCTTCAGATCCTGCTCCGTCTCGACCACGCATTCGGCGAGGCGCGAGATCGGCACACAGACGTCGGTGGTGACCGCGCGGCAGCCCGGCTTCAACTGGAGCATTGCAAAATAGGCGTTGTGACGCGCGTTCCACAGACGGCTGCGGTCTTCCGGCCGCGTCGCCCACTCGAACCCTTCCCCGCCGTTCTGCGCGGCGAGTTCCTGCACGAGCTCGGCCTGTTCTTTCACGCCGGCTTCGGTGCCGTGGAATTCGAAGAACAGCGTGGGCGCTTCGCGCAGCGTCAGGTTCGAATGGCGGTTGATGGAGCGGATCGCGAGCGCGTCGACGAATTCCACCCGTGCAATCGGCACGCCGATCTGGATAGTCTCGATGACGGCGCGCACCGCATCGCCCATCGACGGAAACGCGCAGACCGCGGCGGAGACGGCTTCCGGCTGGGGATAAAGACGCACGGTGATCTCGGTGATGACGCCGAGTGTGCCCTCCGACCCGACGAAAAGCCGCGTCAGGTCATAACCCGCGGACGACTTGCGCGCCCGCGTTCCGGTCTTGATGACGCGTCCGTCCGCCAACACCACAGTCAGGCCGAGCACGTTCTCGCGCATCGTGCCGTAGCGCACCGCGTTCGTGCCGGACGCGCGCGTGGCCGACATGCCGCCGATGCTCGCGTCCGCGCCGGGGTCGATCGGGAAAAACAGACCGGTATCGCGTAGCGCCTCGCTGAGCTGCTTGCGCGAGATGCCGGGCTCGACGGTGACTGTCAGATCTTCGGCGTTAATTGACAGCACGCGGTTCATTTCCGACAGATCGATGGACACGCCGCCCTGCACCGCGAGCAGATGTCCTTCGAGCGACGAGCCGTTGCCGTAGGGAATGATCGGTACGTTGTATTGGCTGCAAAGCCTGACGATGGTTTGGACGTCTTCTGTGCTGCGTGCAAAGACGACGGCGTCGGGCAGTTGCGGATCGAATGGCGATTCGTCGCGGCCGTGGTGTTCGCGCACGGCTTGTGCGACGGAGGCGCGTTCGCCGAAGGCATCGGTGAGCGCGTTGAGCAACGCCGGGGGGAAGGGCCGGCGCAGCGGGGCCGGCGGAACAAGCTGATTCACACGTGTCTCCTTGTTTAGCGTCAGCGTTAGCTCGGCCTCACCTGGCGGCACGGGCTGGCGCCAGCGAGCACTGACTCGACCACATCTACCGATACGGGTACCGACTAACGTTACCGCACAAACCACTTTGCAGCAGATGTTTCATTCTAACGCCGATTATTCGCTGGCCGGCTTCATTCAGCCGGGCCCAGCCGTGCCGCCTCACTCCGCTCCCCACGCGCCCATCGCTCCTATAATGGCGTCGGCCACGCGACGCGTGCAATATGGTTAACGCGGTGGTGCCTGACGCGGTTGCGTGACGCGCGAGACGCATAGACCAACCGGTCCGCCGACGGATTGCCAACCGCACACTGCACAGCCGGCACCGGCACATCACCGAACGAAACGGGAGACATCATGGGCAACCGCCTGAGCAAGATTGCAACGCGCACCGGCGACGACGGCACCACGGGCCTAGGCGACGGCCGGCGCGTGCGCAAGGACAGCGCGCGCATTGCAGCAATCGGCGACGTGGATGAGCTCAACTCGAACCTCGGCGTGCTCTTGTGCGAAGTCCTGCCGGAGAACGTGCGCGCGGCACTGGTGGCCATCCAGCACGACCTGTTCGACCTTGGCGGCGAGCTGTGCATTCCCGGCCACACCATGATCACCGACCGCCATCTTGCCCAGCTCGACGGCTGGCTCGCCGACCACAACGCGGCCTTGCCGCCACTCAAGGAATTCATTTTGCCGGGCGGCTCGCGGGCCGCGTCGCTCGCGCACGTCTGCCGAACGGTGTGCCGCCGCGCCGAACGGGCGATCGTCGCGCTCGGCGAAGAAGAGACGATCAACGCGGCGCCGCGTCAGTATGTGAATCGGCTGTCAGATTTGCTCTTTGTACTTGCACGGGTGCTGAACCGCGCTGACGGTGGCACCGACGTTCTCTGGCAGCACGACCGAGGTCACGGTTAGGCAGTTGCCCCACACCGTGTAGGATCACACGACGGCAACCGAGCAGACTGCGACAATCTGTCTGAGAGAAAGAACTGCCTTAAACATGTATTCTTCATGCATCTTTAAGGAGAAGTACAAATGACCGCCCTTACCGCCGATCAGATTGCCCGCGTCAAAGCAACGGTTCCCGTTCTGGCCGAACATGGCACGACCATCACGAAGCACTTCTACAAGCGCATGTTCGCGCATCATCCGGAACTGAAGAATCTGTTTAACCAGACGCACCAGCAAAGCGGCAATCAACCGGAAACGCTGGCGCGCGCCGTCTATGCCTACGCGGCCAACATCGACAATCTGGGCGCGCTCGGCCCGGCGGTCTCGCGAATCGCCAACAAGCACGCGAGCCTGAACATCCGGCCGGAACACTATCCGATTGTCGGCCGCCATCTGCTGGGCGCCATCGTCGACGTGCTCGGCGACGCGGTCGATCAGCCGACGCTCGACGCGTGGGAAGTCGCCTATGGGCAACTCGCGAACATTTTTGTCGGCACCGAGGCGAAGCTTTACCAGGGCGCGGCATGGAGCGGCTTCCGCCCGTTCAAGGTGGCCCGCAAGCACGTGGAGAGCGACGAGATCACGTCGTTCTATCTGACGCCCGCCGACGGCACCGCTGCCTGTGGGTTCGAGCCGGGCCAGTATGTCAGCGTGACGCGCTTTGTCGACAAGCTGGGCGTGGACCAGCCGCGTCAATACAGCTTGTCCGACGCGCCGCACGGCAAGTGGCTGCGCATCTCGGTGAAGCGCGAAGACGGCCGCGAAGACGCCGCGCCGGGCCATGTGTCGAACCTGCTGCACGCAGGCGTGGAAGAGGGCACGATCGTACACGTGAGCGCGCCGATGGGTGACTTCACGCTCGACCGCAAGAAGACCACGCCGGTCGTCCTGATGAGCGGCGGGGTGGGCGTCACGCCGATGACCTCCATGCTCTCGACCTTGCTTGCCGACGGCAGCGAGCGGAGCGTGACTTTCGTGCACGCTTGCCGTAACAGCCGCGTGCATGCATTCCGCGAGTGGCTCAACGAGACCGTTGCCTCACATCCGAACCTGAAGCGCGTGGTGTTCTACGAAGCCGTGGACGCAGGCGACCGCAAGGGCATCGACTACGACTTCGAAGGTCGTCTCGACGTGGCTCAGATCGCCGATCGGATCATCGTGCCGGATGCCGACTATTACATCTGCGGACCGGTGCCGTTCATGCGCGCACAGCGCGACGGCCTGACGGCGCTAGGCGTGGACGCGGCGCGGATTCACACGGAAGTGTTCGGTTCAGGCGCAGTCGAATAAGCCGCGGCCGGTGAAGGCAGCGCGCAGCTCGCGCGTTAACCCACCGCCAGCGTGACCGGCTTGCCGATCCGGCTCAACATTTCTACCAGCGTGTCGATGGTGAACTTGGTGGTCTTCTTGTTCACCACGTCCGACACCCGCGGGCGCGAGACCATGAGAATTTCGGCCGCCTCCGCCTGCTTCAGATGATGCTGCTCGATCCACGTGGAGAGTTCGGTCATGAGCTGCTCCTTGAGCAGCCTCGTGTCGTTGATCTGCTTTTGCGATGCCGCATGCAGACGCTTTGCCTCTTCGGCCGAAAAACCCAATTCCAGAAAGATGTTCGCGCCGGGCTTGGTTACGTGACGAATTTTGGTGTCGATCGTCATTGTTAAGGTTTCCTATCGTTAATGATGGCGCGGTATCGCGTTTCGGCAATCAATCTGTCGCGCGGTGCGAGCTTTTGCGTTTTCTTCTGCATGCAGTGAAGCACATAAAGCGCTTCGGCAAACTTCGTGACGTACATCACGCGAAAAATACCGTTCTCTTCCCTGATGCGAATTTCGCGCGTTCCAGGACCGATGGTGTCGAACGGCTTCCAGTCGTCGGGGTCGAGGCCCGCCTGGATCTTGCCGAGTTGAAACCCGGCTTGCCGGCGCGGCTCTTCGGGAAAGGCAAGCAAATCGCGATAGCTGGAACCTAGCCAGCGAATTTCTTTTTCCTGCGTCATAACCGCCTTCCATGTACAAAATATTATACGCAACCTCCCGCCCGGTCAAGTCATTCGCGACCCGGCGATGAGCTGTTACGGTACCTGGAGGGCGTCTACTGCACCATTCGTCCGTTCGGCCAATCCAATAAAAAAACCCGGCTCATCGAGCCGGGTTTTTGTCAAAGCAAAGCGTGTCTTAAAAGCCGATAAAACGCCGATCAGTTGCCACTTCCTCGCGCCACGCGGCGCTGCTTGACCGCCTCCGCGAGACCTTCCAGGACAGCGACGCTTTCATCCCAGCCGATGCACGCGTCCGTCACGCTCTGGCCGTACGTCAGCGCGCAGCCTTCCTGCAAATCCTGGCGGCCCGCCACGAGATGCGATTCCACCATCACGCCGACAATTCGTTCGTCGCCCGAAGCAATTTGACGGCCGATATCCGCGCACACCGGAATCTGGTTCTCGTGTTTCTTCGAGCTGTTCGCGTGGCTTGCGTCGATCATCAGACGCGCGGCGAGCCCCGCCTTGCCGATGTCCGAACATGCTGCATTCACGCTGTCCGCGTCGTAGTTCGGCGTCTTGCCGCCGCGCAGGATGATGTGGCAGTCCTCATTGCCGGCCGTCGACACGATCGCCGAGTGCCCGCCCTTCGTGACCGACAGGAAATGGTGCGGCTGCGAGGCGGCCTTGATCGCGTCCACGGCAATCTTCACATTGCCGTCCGTGCCGTTCTTGAAGCCGACCGGGCACGACAGTCCCGAGGCGAGTTCGCGGTGCACTTGCGACTCCGTGGTGCGCGCGCCGATCGCTCCCCACGAGATCAGATCGGCAATGTACTGCGGGCTGATCATGTCGAGGTACTCGGTGCCGGCGGGCAGCCCCAGCTCGTTGATGCGCAACAGCAGCTCGCGCGCGGTGCGCAGGCCTTCGTTGATCTTGAAGCTGTTGTCCATGTGCGGGTCGTTGATGAGCCCTTTCCAGCCCACCGTGGTGCGCGGCTTTTCGAAGTACACGCGCATCACGACTTCGAGTTCGCCGGCAAAACGCTTGCGCTGTTCGACGAGACGCCCCGCATATTCCATCGCCGCTTTCGTGTCGTGAATCGAACACGGCCCGATGATCACGATCAGCCGGTCGTCCATGCCGTGCAGAATGCGATGCATGGCAGTGCGCGAGCTGTAGATCAGGTCGGACACCGCTTCGTCGCACGCGAACTCGCGAATCAGGTGCGCCGGGGGCGTGAGCTCTTTCAATTCGCGAATGCGGACATCGTCGGTGTTGTGCGGGGGCATGTTGTTCTCCTGAATCGGTTCGTAGCGTGTTCGCGCAGGCGGCGCGTGCAAAACGGAATGTTCAAAGGCCGAATGGGCAAAGACCTGGGGCGAAAAAAAACCGCCAGACTCGCTGGCGGTTTTTCGGGAATTCTCGGTGTTCTACGTGCACTAACACCCCTCTCGATCCGCCAGCGGTCTGAGATACCAAAAAAAGTAAAAGTAAAACTTGGCGGACATGGCGAAATGGGGTCGCTGGTCAAAAAGGGTGAGTGACTTTATAACCCGGGTAAGCGCGCCTGACAAGCTACGCAGGTGGAAAATGCGGAAAATCCGCATACTTCGCGCGTTACGTGCACGAACTATGCGTATGCTCGATTTTCAAGCCGTGCCGCCAACCGTCATCCGGTCGATGCGCAAGGTCGGCTGGCCCACGCCCACGGGCACGCTCTGGCCTTCCTTGCCGCATACGCCTACGCCCGAATCCAGTTTCATGTCGTTGCCGATCATGCTCACGTACTTGAGCGATTCCGGGCCGCTGCCGATGAGCGTTGCGCCCTTCACCGGGTAAGTGACCTTGCCGTTCTCGATCATGTACGCCTCCGAGGCCGAGAACACGAACTTGCCGTTCGTGATGTCGACCTGGCCGCCGCCGAAGTTCACCGCATACAAGCCGTTTTTCACCGACTCGATGATTTCCTGCGGATCCTTGTCGCCGTTGAGCATGTAGGTGTTGGTCATGCGCGGCATGGGCAGCGCCGCGTACGATTCGCGCCGCGCGTTGCCTGTGACCGGCATTTTCATGAGCCGCGCATTCAGCGTGTCCTGAATGTAGCCCTTCAGAATACCGTCTTCGATCAGCGTGGTGCACTGCGTCGGGTTGCCTTCGTCGTCGATATTGAGCGAGCCGCGGCGGTTCGGCAGCGTGCCGTCGTCCACCACGGTGACGCCTTTCGCGGCGACCTGCTCGCCGATGCGTCCCGCAAATGCCGACGAGCCCTTGCGGTTGAAGTCGCCTTCGAGCCCGTGGCCGATCGCTTCGTGCAGCAGCACGCCGGGCCAGCCCGGCCCGAGCACGACTGTCATCGCGCCGGCCGGCGCCGGGCGCGCTTCCAGATTCACAAGCGCCGCGTGCACCGCGTCGTCGACGTAGCGCGACAGCACTTCGTCGGTGAAATAGCTGTAGTCGAAGCGGCCGCCGCCGCCGCCGCTGCCGATCTCGCGGCGCCCGTTCTGCTCGGCGATCACCGTGACGGAGACCCGCACGAGCGGCCGGATGTCCGCTGCAAACCCGCCGTCGCTGCGCGCGACGAGCACCACGTCGTATTCGCCGGCGAGGCCCGCCATGACCTGCTGGATGCGCCGGTCGCGGCCACGCGCCATGTGTTCGATGCGCTCGAGCAGCTTGACCTTGGCGGTCGCGTCGAGCGAATGCAGCGGATCGGCGGGCAGGTACAGATCGCGCCCGGCAATGCCCGTCAGCGACGATGCCACCTTGATCTTCTGCTTGCCGCCGCCGGCCTTGGCAATGGCGCGCGTGGCGATGGCCGCCTGGCGGATCGCCTCGGGCGACAAATCGTCCGAATACGCGAAAGCCGTGCGGTCGCCCGACACGGCGCGCACGCCGACACCCTGGTCGATGCTGAAACTGCCCGACTTCACGATGCCTTCCTCAAGACTCCACGCTTCGCTGCGCGTCGCCTGGAAATACAGGTCCGCGTAGTCGACGCGATGCGTGAAGATTTCGGCGAGCGTGCGCGTGAGCAGCGATTCGTCGAGACCGTACGGCGTCAGGAGGATGTCCTTGGCGGTGGCGAGATTACGGATACCGGGTTCGATGATGTTCATGCGAAGTATGTTCTGCTCGATACGAAGGATTCGGTTAGCGCGACCGTCACTCCCTGCGTGAGGCGCGCCGCACTTTCAATGTCAATCTTGCTAGCTCAGCACCCGATGACGCCAGGCGGGCAAGCTCTGCCTCACCTCGTCGATGCGCGCGCGTTCGAGCGTTCCCGCGACCACGCCGGCGCCTTCGTCGCGCACCGCCACGATCTCGCCCCACGGGTCGACGAGCATGCTGTGGCCCCAGGTGCGGCGGCCGTTTTCGTGCTTGCCGCCTTGCGCGGCGGCCAGCACGTAGCACTGGTTTTCGACAGCGCGGGCGCGCAGCAGCATTTCCCAGTGGGCGCGGCCCGTCGTGTAAGTAAACGCCGACGGCACCACCATCAGCGTGCAATCGCCCATGCGCCGGTACAGCTCAGGAAAGCGCAGATCGTAGCAGACCGACAGGCCGACGCGGCCGAACGGCGCCTCGAAGGTGCGGACCTCGTCGCCGGGGCAAATGGTGCGCGCCTCGTCGAACGACTCCTCGCCTTTTTCGAAGTTGAACAGATGGATCTTGTCGTAGCGCGCGGCCTCATTGCCGTGCGGATCGAACACGAGCGTGGTGTTCAATACGCGCGACGGCTCCGGCGCCGTGACCGGCAGTGTGCCGCCGATCACCCATAGCTTGTGGCGGCGCGCGGCATCGGCGAGAAAACGCTGGATCGGGCCGTCGCGGTAGGCCTCGCGCACGGCGAGCTTGTCGGTGTCCTTAAAGCCCATGAAGCAGAAGTACTCGGGCAGGAGAACCAGCTGAGCACCGTCTGCGGCGGCTTCGGCGATCAGGCGCCCGGCCTCCGCGAGATTGCGCTCGCGATCTGGCGTGCTCACCATTTGCAGCGCGGCGACGCGGAAAGTGCCCGGCGCGCCGCCCGTCAGCTCCCGCCCGGCGGCATGCGGCGCAGCGGCGGACGAGGCGTGGGACGTAGCAGGGGACGAAGATGAAGAGGCGTGTGTTTCGCTCATGAGCGTTTCGGAAAACTCCCGGCAAGGCGGCGCAGCACCCGGCGCCGCCTACGTCGTTCAGGGTTCGCTCTGGCCGCCGGCGCGGCGCCGCGTGCTCCACCGGAAAGTGCCCCCGGCTGCGCTGATCAGCGCGCCCGGGGCGCGGCGAGTCAGGCGGTCGGCTGGGCGCGCGGCTCGAAGCTCAATTGGCGCCGACGGTCGAAGCTGGAGCGTCCATCTTACCCCGATCGCTCTTGACCCGCTCGATGTGCGGTTTCGACCACGAGCCCGTGATCGCGTACTCGCGCGCAAACGCGTGCGACACCGATTTGCTGAACGCGAGGTCGGCCACCAGCGCGCCCAGTCCGAGCAGCGGGTTGACCACGGCAGCCGCGACCACCGCCGCGCCCGCGCTGACCGTCGGCACAATCTGCACGTGCAGGTCCTGAGTCTCCTGCGCCAGATCCACCGAGCCTTTCATTTCGGCGCGTGCGGGCGCGGTCACCATTTCGAAGTTTTCGGTGCGGCCGATGCCGTTGCGGATCTGCGCCGTCCCGGTGACGTGCTCGAACGGCAGGCCTTCGCCGATCACGTCGCGGAAGTTAAGCGTCGCGAAGCGCGCGAGGCTTTGCAGGCTGAGCACGCCGAGCAGCTTCGCGACGCCCGGATCGACCTTGAGAATCTGCCCGTGGCGCAAGTCGACGGCGACATTGCCGTTGAGTGTCGGATAGTCGATCGCGGTGGGGCCGCCGCGCCACACCATCTTGCCCGTCAACGTGCCACTGCCCGCCTTCAGCGTGCGAGGCTGGCCGAAGCGCTGGAGCAGGCCGCCCGCGTCCTTGATGTCGAGCTTGAAATCGAATACGGTGCGCCGCGGCGTGGTTTCGTCGGCGGTATTACCCAGCTCGGTCGAGGTGCGCCAGTTGGCCGTGGCAGTGAGCGTGGCCGACGGATTCTCGATGTCGAGCTTGTCCAGTTGCCAGACGGGCACGCCGTCTTCGGTGAAGTTGTGCGCGGCCACTTCCAGCTGCCCGATATTGCGGTCGCGCACGATCAGTTCGTTGACGACCAGGTCGATTGACGGCATGTTCTGCGCCGGCGCCGAGATGGCCTGGCCGAGCAGATCCTTGTCCGCGACCGACGGAATCACCACGCGCGCAAAGCGCGCCTGCAGCGTACCCGGCGACGCCTTGTCGGCGCCCGGCAGCCACGAGACGTGGCCCGACACCTGGTTGGACGCGATATTCGCCTGCCATTTGCCGTCCGCGTGCGAAGCGCCGACGATCACGCTTTCCCAGTGGCGCTTGAGCAGCGTCAGCGTGCCGATGTGCAGCGCGAAGCGGCTCGGCAGGAACTGCGCGACGGTCGGGTTTGGCGTGGCCGGCGGGGCCGGACTGGGCGAAGGCGGCAAAGCGGCCGAAGACGGCGAAGCGGCGGGCGCTTCGTTGCTGCGCAACTGGGCAACGAGCGCGCGCCAGGCGTCGGCGTCGAAGGCGTCCACGTCGACCGCGGCGATCACGCCTTCCGACGGCAAGTCGGCCGGCCGGTTCACGCCGATGGCGCCGCGCACCACCGTGAGCGGGCTTTTCGGCTCATAGTGCAGCAGATAGCGCGCGGCAATCGGCCCGAAATTCAGCTCCGCGCGTTCGAGTCCGCTTTCACCGGCGAGCGTCGACGGACCGGCGGAGAGGTGCAGCGGCATCGGCGTGCCCACCGGTTTGTTAAAGGGCGCGGGGAAGTCGAGCGCGAGGCCGCTCAGGTCGGAGTCGGCGGTCACTTGCGGCAGCTTGCCTTTCACGCCGCGCACGGTCAGCGCATACGGCGCGCTGCCGCTCATGCGCGTGAGCACCTGCGCGGCCGGACCATGCAGATCGAGGCTGCGCGCGGCATCCACTGCGATATGGCCGGCGAGATCGAGCGCGTAAGTGCCGTCGGGTTTGAGCCCGCCGCTTGCCCGCATGTCGCCGCCCAAAAACTGCGCGGTGAGCCGCTCGGTCTGCGCGCTGTGTTCGGTGAAGCGCACCTTGCCCTTCACTTGAGAGAGAGGCGGCACGTTCTCCACGCTCAGCCGGTTGTTCTGGAAGCCGAGCGCGCCTTCCACGCCGATATGCGGCTTGGGCGTGCGCGGCACCGTCAGCTTGAGCGCGAGCGATGCCGGCCCGTCGGCGCGAATCTTCTCGGTCTGATGCCGCGCCATGATGCCGAGCGAACTTTCGTTCACATAGTCGAGCATGTCGGCGAGGGGACCGAGGCCGTCGCCCTTGATGACGAGGTTGGACTCGCGCGTGCCGAGATCGTCGATCCTGCCGTTCACGCCGCGCAATGCCACGCGCTTGTAGCGCGCGCGGTCGATGTCGAAGCGCAGCACGTTCTGTCTGATTTCGAACACCCCGTCGATGCCGTCGAGCGGCGGCCAAACGTTCGGTGTGCCGTTGCGCATCTTGCGCGGCGGGTACGGCGTGGGGTCGAACTTGCCGCCCTTGAAGGGCGCGACGATATGGAAAATGCCCGCCTCGGGATCGCGCGAGTAAGGGAATTTCGTCAGGTCGCCGTGCACCTCGATCTTTGCGCCGTGCGACATGCCGGCCTGCAAGCCGTGGCCGAGATAGATGCGCAGCTTCTCGCTGATGCTGGTCGGCAGATAGCGGACGATGCGCGACACCTGCGCGCGCTCGAAGTCCGCTGTCAGATCCAGCGAGCCGCGGCCGTGGCCGGGGTTGCTGTAGTCGGCGGTGGCGGTGGCCGCGACGTCCGCGTTGGAGACACCGAAGTCGGCCAGCTTGACCGTGAACGCCGGATGTTTCTCGCCGGGCGCCTTCGGCGAGATCGTCCAGTCGGCACGGCCATGCAGGCGGTCGAGCTTCAGGCGCGGATCGTCGAATACGCCCGGCAGCGTGATCGCGACGTTGGACGTGTCGAGCGTTGCGCTACCGTGATGCTGGTCGGCATCCACGCGGCCCCACAGGTTCTCGATACCCGGAATGCCGGCGCGCGGGTGATTGCGCGCCGTGAGCCCGGGCGGCGGTTCCTGCGCGGCGATGCTGATACCTTGCAGGTCGCCCTGGAAGCGATAGCGCTCGATCGGCTCCGCGCCCGTCGCGTGCCGGTCGCCGCCGGGTTCGCCCGATTCCGGCTTGCCGCGCTCCACTTCGATCACGTAGTTGGCGACGAGCCCGCGCGGGTTATAGCGCACGAGATTGTTCAGCAGTGGCCGCGGCAGCGGCAGCGCGCGGCTGAATTCGGCGAGAATGCCCAGATCGACGCGGTCGCCGGAGACGCTGATCAACTGCCCGTTTTGCTGCGACGCCATCCGGTAGTGCCCATTCAGCGTGTGGAACGAGAGCGTGCGCGTGAGCGGCGTGCCGTCCTCCAGCGGCGGCTGGCCGAGTTCGGCCCGCAGGTCGTTCAGTTGCAGCGTGTAGTCGCCTTGCTGGGCTTGCACGCGCCAGCCGAAATTCGCCACCGGCAAAAGCAGCTTGGGCTGCGTGGGCCGCACGCGCAGGGCGACATCCGCGCCGGCCATCTGGCCGCTTGCCGAACTCATGCGGCCGTCGGCGAAATCGACCCAGATGGCATTGTCGATGCGGCCGGCAAACGTCTCGATCGGGAATTTGATATAGCGCGCGAGCGTGGGCAGGTCGACGGGGCCGGTCGACACATAAGCTTGCCCCTTCCAGTTGACCGGCTTGCCGATCGCCGAGAGCGGCGTATGGCGGAAGTGCGTGCGGAAATCGAGCGGGCCGTGCAGCAGCTGGCCGTCCGGCGGTGCCTGAAGCGCGAGTCGGTGATCGTAGCCTTCGTTGAGAATGGCAATGCGAATGTCGTGCAGCGCGAGTTCTGGCGCGTCGCGCTGGGCGTCGCGCCAACGGAGCACGCCGCCGCGAACCACGATCGCTTCCTGGCGCACGAGCCATGTCGAGAGGATGTCGTTGCCGCTGTGACGCGTCGGCACCGGCACGCCGGCGACCGACAGCACGCCGTCGCCGCCGCGCGCGATCAGCACGTCGGGCTGATCGACGATCAGGCTGGAAAGCACCGGACGAAACTGCCACAGCGAACGCCACGACAGCGTCGCGGTGGCGTGCGGTATGGTCAGCGCGGGCTTGCCGTCACGGTCGCGTATCACGAGGTTCGTGATGTCGAGCCCCGGCTGGAAGCCGGTCCAATGCGGCGCGAGTTTGCCGATGGTGAACTGCGCGTGCAGCTTGTCGGAGACGGTCGCCTCGATGTGCGGCCGGAAGCTGTCCACGCGCGGCAGCACCCCATAACGCAAGCCAAGAAAGAGCCCCGCCGCGATGAAATACAGGACGAGCGCGAGCGCGAGAAGGACGTGAAGCGTCCGGCGCAGCACGACGTGGTCGCTTCCGCTCACAGGCCGGGCCTGCCCGGTTTCCTGCGGGTCGGCGGATTCGTTTCGCTCGGACATGCTGCGGCGGGTGGGCGTATGGTAGTTTTGCGAATTAACGACGAAATGTAACACACGGGAAAGCGTCGACAGGACTTCCTGAAAACCCTGTCCGCACGCCGCCGCGCGACCCGCATCGGCGTGCGGCAACCCGTCGTGCGACGAGCCGGTAATCCACGGTTCATGCCAATCAAGCAACGAGCGAGCCAGACCTTTGATGACTCACGCCACTCTCCTGAGTTCCTCCTATTCACATTATGCGGCGCGCGCCGTCGCGGCCCGCCCGCAGCTCGTCGTGCAGGTGGCGGAGCTTGCGTCCGAGCCCTTGACGCGCGAGCGCATCGACGCGCGCTTCGACGCGCTGTGCGCCGAAGCGGCGGGCGGCCCGAGCGCCCCGCTGACCGAAGACGCGCTCAAACGCGCATTGCGCCAGCTGCGCACCGAGGTCTTCTGCGCGGTGATGGAGCGCGACCTGGCCGGCGAGGCGGATGTCGCCGAAGTCACGGGCGCGATGACGGACCTCGCGGAAACGGCAATCCAGCGCTCGCTGGCGGTACTTTCCGCCGAACTCGAAGCGCTCTTTGGCGAGCCGCGCGGTCCAGAGGGCGAGCGGCTCACGCTCGGGGTGGTCGGCATGGGCAAGCTCGGCGGGCGCGAGCTGAATGTGTCGTCGGATATCGATCTCATCTTCATTTATGAAGAGGACGGCGAGACGGCGGGCGGCCAGCGCGCGCCGATCGCCACGCAGGAGTTTTTCACGCGGCTCGGCAAGCGTCTGATCGGCGCGCTCGCCGAAGTGACCGCCGACGGCTACGTGTTTCGCGTCGACATGCGCCTGCGGCCGAACGGCGATTCCGGGCCGCTCGTCTGCAGCCTCGGCATGCTCGAGGAATATTTCTACGTGCAGGGCCGCGAGTGGGAGCGCTATGCGTGGATCAAGGGACGGCTGGTTTCCGAAGGCGCGAGCGAGTCCGCCCAGCGCTTGCAGAAACAGCTGGATGCGCTCGTCACGCCGTTCGTCTACCGCCGCTATCTCGATTTCGGCGTGATCAGCGCAATCCGCGCGCTGCATCTGCAGATTCGCCAGGAAGCGCAGCGCCGCGCGTCGATGCGCCCGGACAAGGCCGACGACATCAAGCTCGGACGCGGCGGCATCCGCGAAATCGAATTCAGCGCGCAGGTGTTCCAGCTGATTCGCGGCGGCCAGGACGCCGGGTTCCGGGTGCGTCCGACGCTCGCCGTGTTGCGGCATGCGGCGACGCACGGGCTGATCGACCCGTCCGTCTGCGTGAAGCTCTCGCAGGCGTATCGCTTTTTGCGCGAGCTCGAACACCGGCTGCAATATCGCAACGACGCGCAAACGCACGCCATGCCGGTCGATCCGGAAGAGCGCGCGGCGCTCGCGCGCGCAATGGGCTGCGACGGCTATCCGATGTTGATGGAACGGCTCGATGCGCATCGCGAATTCGTCGAACAGCAGTTCGACCAGATTTTCGCCGACAAGGTGAGCGGCCGCGACGGTTGCGGTGCGCCGGAAGACGGCGCCGCGGCCTGGGTATGGAGCAGCGCGCTTGCGGACGACAGCGCGGAAGAAGCCTTGCGCGCGCGCCTCGTCGAACTGGGTGTGGCCGAGCCGGCGGACCTGCTCGCGCGGCTGCGCGGCGTGTGGCAGTCGTCGCGTTATGCCGGGCTTGCCGAGCGCAGCCGGCAGCGCTTTGACATCGTCGCGCAGCGGGCGCTCGAGGCCGCGCGCACGCTGGAGCCGCCCGAGCGGCGCGGCGATACGCTCGCGCGGCTCTTCGACCTGCTCGAAGCGGTGGGCCGGCGCGGCGCGTATCTCGCGTTGCTGACCGAATATCCGCAGGCGCTGCATCGCGTGCTGTCGGTGCTTGGCGCGTCGAGGTGGGCGGCGGGCTACCTGATCCGCCATCCGCAATTGCTGGACGAACTGCTCGACGACGAAGCGCTCAACACGCCGTTCGACTGGCCGGAGTTCAAGCGCACGCTGCGCCTGCGGCTTGCCGCCGCCGACGGCGTCGAGCAGCAGATGGACCTGCTGCGCCACGCGCACCAGGCCGAAGTGTTCCGCATTCTGCTGATCGACCTTGCGGGCAAGTTGAGCGTCGAGCATGTGAGCGACCGGCTGTCCGAGCTCGCCGATGCCGTGCTCGACGTCACGCTCGAAGCTGTGTGGAATCAGTTGCCGAAGCGCCATCGCGAGGCGCCGCGCTTCGCGGTAATCGCCTACGGCAAGCTCGGCGGCAAGGAGTTGGGCTATGCGTCGGACCTCGACGTGATTTTTCTCTACGACGACCCGGACGACGCCGCGGCCGACATCTATTCCACCTACACGCGCCGGCTGATCACGTGGTTGACCACCGCGACCGGCGCGGGCACGCTCTTCGACATCGACCTGCGCTTGCGGCCGAACGGCGAGTCGGGCTTGCTCGTCACCGATCTGGACGCGTTTCGCCGCTATCAGTTGCGCGAGGGCGATGCGGCCAACACCGCGTGGGTGTGGGAGCACCAGGCGCTGACCCGCGCGCGCTACTGTGCCGGCGACGCGCAGATCGGCGCGCAGTTCGAGGCCATCCGCGAACAGGTGCTGACGACGCCGCGCGACGCCGCGCAGCTCGCCGGAGAAATCGCCGAAATGCGCGATCGCGTGGGCGCCGGACATCCCAACCATACGACGCTGTTCGACCTGAAGCACGATCGCGGCGGTATGGTGGATATCGAGTTCACGGTCCAGTACTGGGTGCTGCTGCACGCGGCGCGCGATCCTGAGTTGATCCGCAATACCGGCAACATTGCGCTCCTGCGCGAGGTGTCGCGTCTCGGGCTGATGAGCGAGGCGGAAGCGGAGACCGTCGGCGCCGCCTATCGCACTTACCGGAAGCTGCAGCACAAGCTGCGGCTCGACGGAATGGAGAAGGCGCGCGTGGAGCCGGCGCGGGTGGCGGCCGAGCGCGACGCCGTGCTCGGGCTTTGGGAGCGGGTGTTCGGGGCGGGCTGAGGTGGGCTGAGGCGGGATGGATTTCGGCGTGCTTTGGCTCGGTTCGCGCAGAGCGACGCAAGACCGCCTACGCCGCCAGCATTTCCTTCGCGTGCTTGCGTGTGGTCGGCGTGATCTCGAGGCCGCCCAGCATGCGCGCGACTTCTTCCACGCGGCTCGCCTTGTCGAGGGAAATCACGCTGCTCACCGTGCCGCCCTTGCCGTTGCCGGTTTTCGCGACCTGGAAATGATGGTCGCCGCGCGCGGCGACCTGCGGCAAGTGCGTCACGCACAGCACCTGGCGAGCCTCGCCGAGCTGATGCAACAGCCGTCCGACCACTTCGGCGACGCCGCCGCCGATTCCGGTATCCACTTCGTCGAAGATCAGCGTCGGCGTCGGGCTCGCAGCACTCGCGATCACCGCCAGCGCCAGACTGATACGCGCGAGCTCGCCGCCGGAGGCGACTTTTGCGAGCGGCCGCAGGGGCACGCCCGCGTGACCGGCGACGCGGAACTCGACCTGCTCCAGTCCGTGCGCGCCGCCTTCGGGCAACGGCACGAGCGCCACTTCGAAGCTGCCGCCTTTCATCGACAGTTCCTGCATGCCGGTCGTGACCGCGGCGCCGAGCGCCTTGCCCGCCTTGGCACGCGCCCTGGAAAGCTTCTTCGCCTCGGCGAGGAAGTCTTCGCGGGCTTTGGCTTCGGCTGCGTGCAGGCTGTCGAGATCCGCGGCGGCGTCGAGCGCGGCCAGCTGCGCGCGGCGCGTTTCGTGTTCCTCGGGCAGCGTTTCGGGCTGCAGGCGGAACTTGCGCGCCGCCGAGTGCAACGCGTCGAGGCGCCTTTCCACCTGGGCGAGCCGGTCCGGGTCGAGCTCGAGCTTCTGTGCGTAATGGCTCAGCGAATAGGCGGCTTCCTGCAATTGAATCTCGGCGGGCTCGAGGGCGGCCAGCACGTCGTTCAACGCCGGGTCGATGTCGGCGAGGTCGCGCACTTTCGAGACGATCGACGAAAGATGCGTGATCATTGCCTCGTCCGATTCGGAGAGCGCAGTGAGCGCGCCTTGCACGCCGTCGATCAGATTGGCCGAATGCGACAGCCGCCGATGTTCCGTGTTGACCTCTTCCCATTCGCCGGGCTGCGGTGCGAGCTTGTCGAGTTCGGCAAGCTGCCAGGCGAGCCGCTCGCGCTCCAGCTGCAGCTCGCGGTCGCGGGTTTGTGCATGCTCGACCGCCTGCACCTTCTCGCGCCACGTGCGCCATGCGCGTGTGACATTCGCGGAAAGCTCGGTCAGGCCGGCGTGCGTGTCGAACAGTTCGCGCTGCGCGTCCGGACGCATCAGCAACTGGTGCGCGTGCTGGCCGTGAATGTCCACGAGCATTTCGCCGACCTCGCGCAGTTGCGCGAGTGTCGCCGCCGTTCCGTTGATGAAAGCGCGCGAGCGGCCGTTCGCATCCACCACGCGGCGCAGCATGACCGTGCCGCCGTGCTGGCCGTCCGCCGCGGACGCGCCCAACGCCTGCTCGTCGAGCCACTCGTCCACTTGCGCGTGCGTGTCGAATTCGGCGGTGATGTCGGCGCGGCTCTCGCCGGTACGCACGACGCTTGCGTCGGCGCGCGCCCCGAGCGCGAGCGCCAGCGCGTCGATCAGGATCGACTTGCCGGCGCCGGTTTCGCCGGAGAAAACGGTAAAGCCGCTGTCGAACTCTAGGTCGAGCGCGGCGACGATGACGAAGTCGCGTATCGAGAGGTGGCGAAGCATGGAAGTCGTCTGTGAGCTGGGTATTCGGGTTTCACGTACGCGGGTTGCACGAGCGGCGCCGGGTTGCGGCGTCCCGCCGGTCAGGGCTTGGCGTCTTCCTCGTGCGACGGGTATTCGTTCCAGTGAAGCTTCTTGCGCAGCGTGGCGTAATAGCTGTAGCCAACCGGATGCAGCATCGGCACCGTATGACGCGAGCGGCGCACCTCGATTGCGTCGCCGAGTTCGAGCGAGGTGAACGACTGCATGTCGAAATTGACGTTGACCTCGCGCCCGGACACGATCTGGATGCTGACCTTGGAGTCGTCCGGCAGCACGATGGGGCGGTTCGACAGCGCATGCGGGGCGATCGGCACGAGCACGATGCCCTGCAATTGCGGATGCAGAATCGGCCCCTGCGACGACAGCGCGTAAGCGGTCGAGCCGGTCGGCGTGGCAACGATCAGCCCGTCGGAGCGCTGGTTGTACATGAAGCGGCCGTCCACGGAAACATGCAGTTCCGCCATGCCCGAAAAGCCGCTGCGGTTGACCACGACGTCGTTGAATGCCAGAGCGTGGTAGATCGGGTTGCCCTGGCGCATGATGCGCGCCTCGAGCAGCACCCGCTCCTCCCGCTCGAAGTTGCCCGACAGCATTTGCGGCACGATCTCACTCATGTGCGAAATCGGGATGTCGGTAATGAAGCCCAGCCGGCCGTGGTTGATGCCGATAAGCGGCGTGCGGTACGGCGCGAGTTGCCGGCCGATGCCGAGCATCGTGCCGTCGCCGCCGAGCACGATCGCCACGTCGGCACGCGCGCCGATCTCGGCCGGGCGCAGCGCCGGATAGTCGGTCACGCCGATTTCCGCCGCGGTGTCGGCTTCGAAAACGACTTCGAAGCCGCGCTTCGCGATGCACGAGGCGAGCGCGGTCAGCGGCTCGCCGATGCCCGGCGTATTGTTGCGCCCGACGAGCGCGACGGTCTTGAACTGGCTGGTTACTTGCATGCCGGCATTACACCATAGGTAGGGCCTGAAAAGAACCGCGCCCGGACCTTGCGGGTGGCCGGTCGCGGCAGGGCATGAGCGCAGTCCGGGATTATCGTTAGAATGGTGAAGCCTTGATGACATGCGCGCCGGGCAAACTGCACGGGCGCGCGGCCGGGCGGGCCGCCGGGAACAGGGCAGACGGCGCGCCGGACGAATTGCTGCGCGTGGCCCTGAAACGGGCGCAAGGCGCGGTCCCGCCGGACGGCCGGAATGCGGGCGGCGAGGGGCGCGCTGGGCGCTCGCGGTAGTCGCATCATTGAGCTAAAATTTTTCGCCATGCTAGATCCTCGTGCACAAACCCTCCTGAAAACCCTGATCGAGCGCTACATTGCCGAAGGTCAGCCGGTCGGCTCGCGCACGCTGTCGCGCTATTCCGGCCTGGAGCTGAGCCCGGCAACCATCCGCAACGTCATGTCGGATCTTGAGGATCTGGGGCTCGTGATCAGTCCGCACACTTCCGCCGGCCGCATTCCCACGCCACGCGGCTACCGTCTTTTCGTCGACACGATGCTGACGGTCGAATCGTCCGCAGACGAGGAGGCGGTGACCCGCACCGTCAAGACTACGCTGCAGGCAGGCGAGCCGCAGAAAATCGTCGCGGCCGCGGCGAGCGTGCTCTCGAATCTGTCGCAGTTCGCCGGTGTGGTGCTCACGCCGCGGCGCAGCCACGTCTTCAAGCAGATCGAATTCATGCGCCTGTCCGACAAGCGCATTCTGCTCATCATCGTGACGCCGGAAGGCGACGTGCAGAACCGTATGATGGCGACGCAGCGCGATTTTTCGCCGTCGGAACTGGTCGAGGCATCCAACTACATCAACGCCCACTTCGCAGGTCTTTCCTTCGACGAAGTGCGGCGCCGCCTGCGCGAAGAAATCGATCAGCTGCGCGGCGACATGACGACGCTGATGCACGCGGCCGTCACCGCGAGCACGGACGAATCGGACACCGGCGAGACGGTGCTGATTTCCGGCGAGCGCAATCTGCTCGAAGTGGCGGATCTTTCCTCCGACATGGCGCGCCTGCGCAAGCTGTTCGATGTGTTCGACCAAAAAACGAGCCTCCTTCAGTTGCTGGATGTGTCGAGTCATGCCGCGGGCGTGCAGATCTTCATAGGCGGCGAGTCCAACCTCGTGCCGATCGAAGAAATGAGCGTGGTTACCGCGCCGTACGAAGTGAACGGCAAGATCGTCGGCACGCTCGGCGTGATCGGCCCCACGCGCATGGCCTACAACCGCGTCATCCCGATTGTGGACATCACGGCGAGACTGCTGTCTCTCACGCTCAGTCAACAATGAGCCAGCCGTAGCGCGTGACTGCCGCGGCGGTCGATGCGGCACATCATGCGCGAGCGCGCGCCGCTTGCCAATCAGCCGAACGGCCAGGGGCGCTTCGGGCGCCCCGCGCAAGGGCGCGCCGCTATAATGAATTCCACCTTGTTCAACTGCCCGCCCCGAGCGGTTACTCCTGCCAGCCTATGCGCTTCGACCTCGAGCGGCCTTCGCAGAACGCCACGTCGCACCGTGTTGCCGTGCTGCTGATCAATCTCGGCACGCCCGACGCGCCCACGCCGCGCGCGGTTCGGCGCTATCTCGCCCAGTTCCTGTCCGATCCGCGGGTGGTGGAGATTCCGGCGCTTTTGTGGCAGGTCATTCTGCGGCTGCTGATCTTGCCGTTGAGGGGCCGGGCGTCCGCGAGAAAATATGCGGCGGTGTGGATGCCGGAAGGCTCGCCGCTGCGCGTCTACACGGAAAAGCAGGTGGAGGGCTTGCGTCATCTGCTGCAGCTGAACGACTACACGGTGCTTGTCGACTACGCGATGCGTTACGGCACGCCCGGCATTCCCGCCATGCTGAATCAGCTGAAGCTCGCGGGCGCCGAGCGCGTGCTGCTCATGCCTATGTACCCGCAATACTCGTCGTCGACCACGGCAACGGCTTTCGACGACGCCTTTTCCGCGCTCAAGCGCATGCGCAACCAGCCAGAAATCCGCACGGTGCGTCAATACGCCGATCATCCCGCGTATATTTCGGCACTCGCCGCGCAGGTGCATCAATACTGGCACCTCCACGGCAGGCCCGATTTTGCGGCGGGCGACAAGCTGATCTTGAGCTTTCATGGCGTGCCGAAGCGTACGCTCGATCTCGGCGACCCATACCACGACCAATGCCAGAGCACAGGCGCACTGCTCATGCAGGCGCTTGGACTGACGCCGGTGGAATGCCGCATTACCTTCCAGTCGCGTTTCGGAAAGGCCGAATGGCTGCAGCCCTATACGGCACCCACGTTGAAGGAACTGGGTGCGGCAGGCGTGCGGCGTGCTGATGTATTTTGTCCGGGCTTTACTGCCGACTGCCTGGAGACAATTGAAGAAATCGGCATCGAAGTGCGCGACGAGTTCCTGCACGCCGGCGGCAAGGAGTTCCACCGCATTCCTTGCGTGAACGCGTCGCAGGCGTGGATTGCCGCGCTCGGCGAAATCGTCGCGCAAAACCTGCAAGGCTGGCCGGTGCAAGCGGTCCCCGTACCGCATAACACAGCGGCTTGACGAGACTGATGAATTACAGGATTTCAACGGAACCGGGCGCGAAGCTGCGCATCGACAAATGGCTCTGGGCGGCGCGCTTTTTCAAGACGCGCTCGCTCGCCGCGGATGCCGTCGAAAAAGGCCGGGTGCGCATCGGCGGAGCGAGTGTGAAGCCGGCCAAAGACGTGCGGGTCGGCGACCTCGTCGAAATCGAGATCGAGCGTCTGATCTGGCAAGTGCAGGTGCTGGGCGTGTGCGACGTGCGCGGCCCGGCGACCGTGGCGCAGACGCTCTATGCGGAAACCGCCGAAAGCCGCGCGAAGCGCGAAGCGGAACATGAGCGCCGCAAGACGTATCGCGAGCCGGCCGAGGCGCTGCACGGCCGGCCGACCAAGCGCGACCGCCGCGTTATCGACAGATTTTCAGGTGGGGATTGAACAGTTGTTCGATGGTCGCGTTCACGCCGCCGTATTCGGTGGTGTGATCGTTGACCGCCCCGGACATACAGATGGTCGTGGTGCCCGCAACGAGTACCAGTGCGACCACCGAGATTGCAAAGGTCAGCTTCACGGTACCCCCTTTTTGGGATGGTGCAGAAAAGGAACGAGCTAGCCAGGTGGAAATTGCAAAGGGGCGGAAAGGATTACGTCAGATTAGGGTTAACGAGGTTTTTCCGCGCGTAACTGGAGCATAGGTCACTTGTTTGCTGCGCTCAATCTGAATCTGATTGCGTCGCGCTAATGGTTGTAACCGTCCATTTCCGCCAGCGGCCCGCCGCTTTGAAAATTTCTGGCGAGGCGCTTGAAACGGGCGTCCGCGGCCCCATCTGCCGCTCCAATACGTGGTGGCGCGTCTGAACTTCTGTCGCGATTTTGCAACGCACAAATCGCCTGCAGGCTCATGCTTCGCCGCCGCCGTTGGCTTTTAAATTTTTAACGACTTTCAGCGACATGGAAAACACGCAAGAGAACCCGACGAGCCAGAATCCCACGCCCGCGGACGAAACCGCGCGGCCGGCCGCCGAGGCGGCCACGCCCGAGCAGGAAGCCGCAGCGAGCGTCGCCACGGACGCGCCGGCAGCGGGTGCCGAAGCTGCGTTGGCCGAAGCAGAGGCGAAGATCGCCGAATTGCAGGAGAGCTTCCTGCGCGCCAAGGCCGAGACCGAAAACGTGCGCCGGCGCGCGCAGGAAGACGTCGCGAAGGCGCATAAGTTCGCGATCGAGAGCTTCGCGGAGCATCTGCTGCCGGTGGTCGACAGTCTGGAAGCTGCCGTGGCCCATTCTTCGGACGACCTCGTGAAAGTGCGCGAAGGCGTCGAACTCACGCTGCGCCAGCTGACCGGCGCGCTGGAAAAGGGCCGCGTCGTCGCACTGAATCCGGTTGGCGAGAAGTTCGACCCGCACCGCCATCAGGCTATTTCGATGGTGCCGGCGGACCAGGAGCCCAACACCGTGGTCGCCGTGCTGCAGAAAGGCTTTGTGATCGCCGACCGTGTGCTGCGTCCGGCGCTCGTGACGGTGGCCGCGCCGAAGTAAGTTTGCAAGCCCGTCGCGCTCGCCGTAGGCATTCCGCCGTCAGATAGCAGCTGGGACTCCGTCAGCAGGTGAACACCGTCATGGCCAATGTTCCCGTCGACGCTACTGCGTTTTCGGTATTCGACATGAAGGAGCTGAGCGCCGAATCGTTCGACGCCGGCCTTGCCGAAGCCGGCGACGCGCTAGCGGTGGTGTTCTTCTGGGGCGTCGATTGCTTCAACTGCGAGATCGCCAAGAAAGCCATGCTGGCGCAGCCGGAGGCGATTCGCGCGCTGGACCTGCGGTGGTTTCACAGCAATGTCTACGAGCACCGCGAGCTGGGCCGGCGCTTCATGCTTCACGGCGTGCCCACGTGGTTCTTCTTTTATCGCGGCAAACGGCTTGGCCGGGCGACCGGCTGGCATGGTCTGGGGCAGTTCGAGGCTGCGGTGGCTGCGGCGCGGGAGAAGATCCGGGCCGGCGCGACGCCCGGCGGGGTGCCGGGCAACGGCGCGCAAGCAGGCGGCGCGGATTCGGCCAGGGCTTCGGGCAAGGCTTCGGCCAAGACTTCGGGCGAGGGCTCGGCCGATTGAAAAAAATTAAAGACCGCATCGTAAAAGAGGTCTTGAAAACGATGCGGACGCACTTATGTTGAGTGCAGGTATGAATTCAGGGCGGATCGCCTTGCCGCCGAACCGGCAAACAGGGCGCTTCCCGCAGCGATCAAAGTCAGGAGATTAGTAAAAATGGGCAAAATCATCGGTATCGACCTCGGCACGACCAACTCGTGCGTGGCGATCATGGAAGGCAACACGACCAAGGTGATCGAGAACTCGGAAGGTGCGCGCACCACGCCGTCGATCATTGCTTACATGGAAGACGGCGAGATTCTCGTCGGCGCGCCTGCCAAGCGTCAGTCGGTCACCAACCCGAAGAACACGCTGTACGCGGTGAAGCGCCTGATCGGCCGCCGCTTCGAAGAAAAAGAAGTGCAGAAAGACATCGGTCTGATGCCGTACAAGATCATGAAGGCCGACAACGGCGACGCATGGATCGAAGTGCGCGACCAGAAGCTCGCTCCGCCGCAGATCTCGGCGGAAGTGCTGCGCAAGATGAAGAAGACCGCTGAAGACTACCTCGGCGAGCCGGTCACGGAAGCGGTGATCACGGTTCCCGCGTACTTCAACGACAGCCAGCGTCAGGCCACCAAAGATGCCGGCCGCATCGCCGGTCTGGAAGTGAAGCGCATTATCAACGAGCCGACCGCAGCGGCTCTGGCGTTCGGTCTCGACAAGAACGAGAAGGGCGACCGGAAGATCGCGGTGTATGACCTGGGCGGCGGTACGTTCGACATCTCGATCATCGAAATCGCGGACGTCGACGGCGAAAAGCAGTTCGAAGTGCTGTCCACGAACGGCGACACGTTCCTCGGCGGCGAAGACTTCGACCAGCGCATCATCGACTACATCATCGGCGAGTTCAAGAAAGAGCAGGGCGTGGATCTGTCGAAAGACGTGCTCGCGCTGCAGCGCCTGAAGGAATCGGCTGAAAAGGCCAAGATCGAGCTGTCGTCGAGCCAGCAGACCGAAATCAACCTGCCTTACATCACGGCTGACGCGTCGGGTCCGAAGCACCTGAACCTGAAAATCACGCGCGCCAAGCTGGAAGCGCTGGTTGAAGACCTGATCGAACGCACGATCGAACCGTGCCGCATGGCGATCAAGGACGCGGGCGTGAAGGTCGGCGAAATCGACGACGTGATTCTGGTCGGCGGTATGACCCGTATGCCGAAGGTGCAGGAGAAGGTGAGGGAATTCTTCGGCAAGGACCCGCGCCGCGACGTGAACCCGGACGAAGCCGTGGCGGTTGGCGCCGCGATTCAAGGTCAGGTTCTGTCGGGCGACCGCAAGGACGTTCTGCTGCTCGACGTGACCCCGCTGTCGCTCGGCATCGAAACGCTCGGCGGCGTGATGACGAAGATGATCAACAAGAACACCACGATCCCGACCAAGCACTCGCAGGTCTACTCGACGGCTGACGACAATCAGAGCGCCGTGACGATCAAGGTGTATCAGGGCGAACGCGAAATGGCAGCGGGCAACAAGCTGCTCGGCGAGTTCAACCTGGAAGGCATTCCGCCGGCAGCGCGCGGCACGCCGCAGATCGAGGTGAGCTTCGACATCGACGCGAACGGCATTCTGCACGTCGGCGCGAAGGACAAGGCGACCGGCAAGGAAAACCGCATCACGATCAAGGCGAACTCGGGTCTGTCCGAAGCCGAAATCGAGAAGATGGTGAAGGACGCCGAAGCGAACGCGGAAGAAGATCATAAGCTGCGTGAGCTGGCCGATGCCCGCAACCAGGGTGACGCGCTCGTCCACAGCACGAAGAAGGCGCTCACGGAATACGGCGACAAGCTGGAAGCCGGCGAGAAGGAAAAGATCGAAACCGCGCTGAAGGAACTGGAAGACACGCTCAAGAGCGGTTCGGCGGACAAGGCCGCGATCGAAGCGAAGATCGAAGCAGTCGCCACGGCCTCGCAGAAGATGGGCGAGAAGATGTACGCCGACATGCAGGCTTCGCAAGGCGCCGAAGCTGCGGCAGCAGGGGCGGCGGGCGCGAGCGCGGGTGCCTCGGCGGGTGGCGCGAGCCAGCAGCAGGACGACGTGGTCGACGCCGAGTTCAAGGAAGTCAAGAAAGACTAAAGCCAGGTCGCATTCCGACCGTAAAGCCGCACACGGATCATGTGTGCGGCCCGGCTGCACAAGGGACCGCGACCTTCCGGACGCGGGAACGTGCAAGAGCGGTTATCACGCCTGGCGAGCCTTTTAGGCTCTCCGGGCACATTTGTTTTATGGAGGGCGTTGTTTTTAGCCGCATTCAGGCGGCATGAACAGCGGCCGGACGAGTCGTGAGACTCCAGCATTCAAGAGGAGCCACCGCGCGGCACTCTCGCGGGGGGCGTTGAACCGATATGGCGAAACGGGATTACTACGAGGTTCTGGGCGTCGCAAAGAACGCAAGCGACGACGAAATCAAGAAGGCTTATCGCAAGCTGGCGATGAAGCACCACCCCGACCGCAATCCGGGCAACAAGGATGCGGAAGAGCATTTCAAGGAGGTGAAGGAAGCCTACGAAATGCTCTCGGACTCGCAAAAGCGTGCCGCGTACGACCAGTATGGTCACGCGGGCGTCGATCCGAACATGGGCGGCGCCGGCGCGCAGGGCTTCGGCGGTTTTGCCGATGCCTTCGGCGATATTTTCGGCGACATCTTCGGTCAGGCGGCCGGCGGCGCGGCGCGCGGCGGTGGCCGTGCGGGCCCGCAGGTGTATCGCGGCGCAGACTTGCGCTACAGCATGGAAATCACGCTGGAACAGGCGGCGCATGGTTACGACACGCAGATCCGCGTGCCGAGCTGGGCGTCGTGCGAAGTCTGTCACGGGTCGGGCGCGAAGCCCGGCACCAAGCCGGAAACCTGCCCGACCTGCAGCGGCTCGGGCGCGGTGCGTATGTCGCAAGGCTTTTTCAGCATCCAGCAAACCTGTCCGAAGTGCCACGGCACCGGCACCTATATTCCTGAGCCGTGCGGCCACTGCCACGGCGCGGGCAAGGTGAAGGAAACCAAGACGCTCGAAGTCAAGATTCCGGCAGGTATCGACGACGGCATGCGCATCCGTTCCGCCGGCAATGGCGAGCCGGGCATCAACGGCGGGCCGTCGGGCGATCTGTACGTCGAGATTCATATCAAGCAGCACGCGGTGTTCGAGCGCGACGGCGACGATCTGCATTGCCAGATGCCGATTCCGTTCACCACGGCGGCTTTGGGCGGCGAAATCGAAGTACCGACGCTGGCGGGCCGCGCGAGCTTCACGGTGCCCGAAGGCACGCAGTCGGGCAAGACGTTCCGGCTGCGCGGCAAGGGCATCAAGGGACTGCGCTCGAGCATTGCCGGCGATCTGTACGTACACGTGCAGGTGGAAACGCCGGTCAAGCTCACCGAGTCGCAGCGCGACCTGCTCAAGCAGTTTGAGAAAGCACTGGTGGAAGGCGGCGCGCGGCATAGCCCGCAAAGCAAGAGCTGGTTCGACCGGGTGAAGAGCTTCTTCGATTAATGGCGGTTTGAAGTCGGCGGTAAGCATGACGGCAGATGGGCGCGGCGCGGTGTTTGCATTGCTCGATGATTGCGACGCGTCCGCGGCGCGCCGCTCAAGCCGTCTCTACACGGGCTTCGTGCATGAGCGCGTGTGCGCGGACGCCGCGCAACTGGAAGCGGTTTGCGAAGCAGCGGCCGCCGACATGCAGGTGGGCCTCTATGCCATCGTGCTCGCCGACTACGAGTTCGGCCGGCATCTTCTCGACGGAGCATCGGCGCCGTCTTTCAAAACGCAGCATGGCGATGCCACGCTGCGTTTTTTATTGTTCGAACGCTGTGAAAAGCTTTCGCGCGATGAGGTCGAGACGTGGCTCGTGAGGCGGGACGGCGGACTTGCTGAGCCGTCGGTGGCGGGCACGGCCAATGTGCGTGAAAGCGTCGAGGCTGAAGAATTCAACGCGGCCATCGGCGCAATTCATGCCGCGTTGCGCGCGGGCGATTCCTATCAGGTCAATTACACCTACCGGCTCGGTTTTGACGTGTTCGGCTCGCCTGTTGCGCTGTATCGGCGGCTGCGGGGCCGTCAGCCGGTTCCCTACGGCGCGCTGATCGCGCTGCCGGGCGGCGCGTGGGTGCTGTCGTGTTCGCCGGAACTCTTTGTCGAAAAGCACGGTGCTACGTTGCGCGCGCGTCCGATGAAAGGCACGGCGCCGCGCTCGGCGGATCCCACAACCGACCGCGCCGCGGCCGAATTCCTCGGCAGCGATCCGAAAAATCGCGCCGAAAACGTGATGATCGTCGACCTGCTGCGCAACGATCTGTCACGCGTCGCGCAGACGGGATCGGTCAAGGTGCCGGCGTTGTTTTCCGTCGAGCCGTACGCATCCGTTTGGCAGATGACATCGACGGTCGAGGCCGCTTTGCGGCCCGGCACGTCGTTCGCCGGCATACTGCGCGCGCTCTTTCCGTGCGGCTCGATCACCGGTGCGCCGAAGCATCGCACGATGCAGTTGATCGACGAACTGGAAAGCACGCCGCGCGGGCTGTACACGGGCGCGATCGGCTGGCTCGACGCGGCTTTCGAGCCGGCGGGCGCCGGTCAGAATGCCGGCGGCGACTTCTGCCTGTCCGTGGCCATCCGCACGCTGACCTTGAAGCCGTCGGCGCAAGCGGACGTGTTGCGCGGCACGATGGGTGTGGGCGCGGGCATCGTGCTCGACAGCGTCGCGCAGGACGAGCACGCCGAGTGTCGATTGAAAGCGCGCTTTCTGACGGGCGCGGAGCCCGGCTTCGAGCTCTTCGAAACCCTGTATGCGACGCGTGAAGAGGGCGTGCGCCATCTGCCGCGCCATCTCGCGAGACTGTCGGCGAGTGCCGCCACACTCGGTTTTCCATTCGATGCAAAAGCCATCGGCGCGCAGATTGCGGCACAGTGCGCGTCCTTGCCCGCGCGAACTGCCCACCGCATGCGTCTCGCGTTAGCCAAAAGCGGCGCGACGCAGATCACAACGGCGGTCCTGACGCCGCTGGCAGAGCCGACCGTCGGCGTGCTGCTTGCAAGCGACCATGATTTCGCGACCATGCACGCCGGCGATCCGCTCTTGCGCCACAAGACCACGCGCCGCGCGGAGTACGACCGCGGCTGGCGCGAGGCGGAGGCGAACGGCGCTTTCGATACGCTCTTCTTCAACGAACACGGCGAGTTGACGGAAGGCGGCCGGTCGAATGTGTTCGTGAAGCTGGCGGGACGCTGGTGGACGCCCCCGCTTAGCTCCGGCGTGTTGCCGGGCGTGATGCGAGGGGTGTTGCTCGAGGAAGACACGAGCCTGCACGCGGCCGAGAGAGTGTTGACGCGGGCGGACGTGCTGAATGCCGAAGCGCTGATGATCTGCAATGCGCTACGTGGGGCGCTGCCCGCGCGGGTTATTCGGTAGGGCGCGGGCCCATGCCTCCCGCGCCCGCCAGAAGCTCAACGAATTCGACAACGCGCCCGCAAGCCATCTCGGCGCCTCATTCTCAAAACGTGTGCTCAGGCCCAGGAAACGTCGCATCCTTCACCGCGCGCACATAAGCTTCCACCGCCGCGAGAATGCTCGGCTGTCCCTGCATGAAATCCTTCACGAAGCGCGGGCGTTTGCCGGGGAAAATGCCCAGCATGTCGTGCAGCACCAGCACCTGACCCGAGCAGTCGAGCCCCGCGCCGATGCCGATAGTCGGAATGCGCAACTGCTTCGTGACCTCGCTTGCGAGCAGCGTCGGTATCGCTTCCATCACGATGAGCTGCGCGCCTGCCGCCTGCATCGCGAGCGAGTCGCGCAGCAACTGGCTCGCGCCTTCCTCGGTCTTGCCTTGCACCTTGAAGCCGCCGAACGCGTGCACCGACTGCGGCGTCAATCCGACGTGCGCGCACACCGGAATCGAGCGTTCGACCAGAAAGCGCACCGTGTCGCCGAGCCACTCGCCGCCTTCCAGCTTGACCATTTGCGCGCCGGCGCGCATCAATTCGACGGAGCTTCGATAGGCTTCTTCGCGCGTGCCGTAAGTGCCGAACGGCAAGTCGGCCACGATCAATGCCGACGGCCGCGCGCGCGCCACGCTGGCCGTGTGATACGCAATGTCGGCGAGCGAAACCGGCAGCGTGGTGGTTTGCCCTTGCAACACATTGCCCAGCGAGTCGCCGATCAGCAGGACATCGACGCCCGCGCGATCGAGCAGCGCAGCGAAGCTCGCGTCGTAACAGGTGAGCATGGCGATTTTCTCGCCGGCGTCCCGCATTGCCTGCAGTTTCGGCACGGTGATCGCATTCCGGCTCGTTTCCTGCAAATAGGTCATGGGTCGATCCGTTGAAAGAGAAGCGCGCGCCGCTTAGAGCGACGTGCCTTTGACAAAGAATTCCTTGCGGCCGCGCATGGTCTCGATGCGTTCGGCGAGCAGCGCAAGGTCCGCGTCGGAGTCGAGCGGATTCAGATGTTCGGCGTTGACCGTGAGCACGGGCGTGCGGTCGTAGTGATAGAAGAACTCGTTGTACGCGTCGCAGAGCGCATGCAGATAGGCGTCGGAAATTTGCAGCTCCATCGGCACGGCGCGTTTCTGGATGCGCGAGAACAGCACCTCGGGACTTGCCTGCAGATACACGACGAAGTCCGGCGCCGGCGCGCTCACCTCGAGCCGCGCGGCGAGCGCGCGATACAGATTCCACTCGTCTTCCTGCAGCGTGAGGCGCGCGAAGATGTCGTTCTTCTGCGTCATGAAGTCGGCGATGAGCGGCGTGCCCGCCACCTGCGCCGCGCTCACTTCCTGCGCCTGCTGCGCGCGTTGCAGCGCGAAATGCAATTGGGCGGGCAGCGCATAGCGCGCGGTGTCGCGATAAAAGCGTTCGAGGAAGGGATTGTCCTGCGGCCGCTCGAACAGTTCCTGCATTGACCACCGTTGCGCGAGGCGCCGCGCGAGCGAAGTCTTGCCGACGCCGATCGGTCCTTCGATCGCCAGGTAGCCGAACGGAGGCCGCAATTGCGGCGCGGTGACGGTGAGCGGTGGTGAATTCATTCGCAGCGGCCCTTGCCGGCGTTGAGTGCATTGAGCGTCGGGCACTGGCACGGCCCTTTGACTTTTTCGATGCGCTGCTCGCGCACGCCCTCGAGCAGCGCGTCGGCGCGGCCGTGCCGCGGAATGACCAGCGCGGCGTCGATCTCGACGAGCGGCACCAGCGCAAACGCGCGTTCGACAAGGCGGGGATGCGGAACGATCAGATCGGCTTCGTCGATGGATTGATCGCCATAGAGCAGGATGTCCAGGTCGAGCGTTCGCGGCGCGTTCCGAAAGGGCCGCTCCCGGCCGAACTGATGCTCGATCTTATGGCACAGCGCGAGCAGATGGCGCACGGGGAGCGTCGTGTCGAGCTTCACCACGCAGTTGAAATAGTCGTCACCGCCCGCGTCGATCGGGGCAGTGCGATACAGGCTCGACTTGGCGAGCACGGTGATGGTGTGCTGTTGTGCGAGGCACACCACCGCGTCTTTCAGGGTCTGGCGCGCGTCCCCGAGATTCGCGCCCAAGCCGAGATAAGCAACCGTCATGGCATAACTTCCTGCAACTATCGTTCGACGGCTTCAGCAAACGCTGCGTCAGTCTTCATGCGGGCTGTCGTGGCCCGCTTCGGTATCCGCGCGTTCGGCTGGCGTGCCGCCCTCCATTCCGTCGCCCGATTTGCGGTTCCTGGCGCCACCGCCGCGCCGCCGTCGTTTTCTGGGGCTTCGGTCCTTCCCGCCTTGCGTGAGCAGTGCTTCACGCGCCGCCACGTCTCCTTCGATGAACTCCCTCCACCACGCTCCGACCGACTCGTCGAGTTCGCCCGATTCGCAGCGCAACAGGAGGAAATCATACCCCGCTCTAAATCTTTGGTGTTCCAGCAGCTTCAGCGCGCTTCTTCCCGAACGTTTTTCAAGACGGAGCTGCAAGCCCCAGATTTCGCGCATGTCGGACGAAAAGCGCTTGTGGATGGCGAGCTTCTCGGTCTGCATGTCGAGCACTTCGTCCATCGCGCGATGCAGCGCGGGCACCGGATATTCGCCGTTCGCCTCGAATTTCTGCCAGCGCTGCTGCACGTCGTGCCAGAGCAGCGTGGCGAACAGGAAGCCGGGCGACACGGGTTTCCCGGCGCGCACGCGCGCGTCCGTATTGTTGAGCGCGAGCGTGATGAATTTCTCGCCGGTGGGCTGTTCGAGCACCACGTCGAGCAAAGGCAGAAGCCCGTGATGCAGGCCTTCCTGGCGCAGGCGCTTCAGACAGGCGAGCGCGTGGCCGGAGAGCATCAGCTTCAGCATTTCGTCGAAAAGACGCGCGGCCGGCACGTTGTTGATCAGGTCGGCCATTTTCGCGATGGGCGCGCGGGTCGCGTCGTCGATCTCGAAGTCGAGCTTGGCGGCGAAACGCACGACGCGCAGCATGCGCACCGGATCTTCGCGATAACGCGTGGCCGGGTCGCCGATCATGCGCAACAGGCGCGCGCGCACGTCGGCCATGCCGTTGTGGTAGTCCAGCACGGTTTCCGTGGCCGGATCGTAGTACATCGCGTTGATCGTGAAGTCGCGGCGCGTGGCGTCTTCGTGCTGCTCGCCCCACACGTTGTCGCGCAGCACGCGGCCGCTCGCGTCCACGGCGTGCGTACGGCGGTCGAGTTCGTCGCGCTTCAGCCGGCGCGGCGGCGCCGCGTCCGCCGCGGGCGGATCAACGAGCGCGCGGAACGTCGAGGTTTCGATGATTTCCTGGCCGAACTGCACGTGCACGATCTGAAACCGGCGCCCGATAATGCGCGCGCGGCGGAACAGCTTCTGCACCTGCTCGGGCGTGGCGTCGGTCGCGACGTCGAAATCCTTGGGCTTGATGCCGAGCAGCAGATCGCGCACCGCGCCGCCGACGATAAATGCCCGGTGCCCCGCCTGTTGCAGCCCTTCGGTCACACGAATCGCGTTGCGCGAGATGAGCGTAGGGTCGATGCCGTGCACGTCGTGCGGAATGATGACCGGCACGTCGGGGTCGCGCACCGCCTTGGCGGCGGCGCCGCCGCGGGCCGGCTTGCGGCGCGCGCGGCCGGTCCCCGCGGCGCCCTGTGCATTGCGTGCCGGTGCGCTGCCGGTTTCGTCTGCGTCGGCTTCAGCCGGCAGCGTGTCGTCGGCGGATGCGGTGTCCTGGCCGAATAGCTTGCGAATGAGTTTTTTGATCACGTGGGTTGAAAGAGTTCGAGGATGCGCCAGCCTTTGGCCTGTGCATGGGCACGCAACGTGTCGTCGGGATTGGTCGCGATCGGGTCGGTGACCTTTTCGAGCAGCGGAATGTCGTTGTGCGAATCGCTGTAGAAAAAGCTGCGCTCAAAGTCGCTCCAGCTCTTGCCGAGCGACGCGAGCCATGCCTCGGTGCGCACGATCTTGCCTTCCTTGTAGCTCGGCGTGCCCGTGGGCCGGCCCGTGTAGGCCGAGTGCGGGTGGCCGTCGACGGTTTCCGCTTCGCAGGCGATGAGCGTATCCACGCCGAACGCGCTTGCAATGGGACGGGTGATGAATTCGTTCGTGGCGGTGACCACGCAGCACAGGTCGCCGGCTTCGCGGTGCCGCTTGACCAGCTCGACCGCCGCCGGGAGGATGGCCGGCGTAATCACCTCATGCATGTACTGCGCGTGAAAGTCAGCGAGTTGCGCGCGCGTGTATTTGGCGAGCGGCGTGAGCATGGCGATCAGATAGGCGTGGATGTCGAGCTTCCCGGCCTTGTAGTCGGCGTAGAAGCGGTCGTTGTCACGGGCGAAATTTTCGGCGTCGACCATGCCGTGTTTCACCATGAAGCGGCCCCATTCGTGGTCGCTGTCGGTGGGAATGAGCGTGTGATCGAGGTCGAAGAGTGCGAGATTAGCCATGGGGGTCTATTTTACTTGAAGCGACGGACGACGCGGCGGGGCCCTCCTGGCCCGGCGAAGCCAGCATTGTGCGCAAAAGCGGCAGCGTCACCGCGCGCTTCTGTTCGAGCGAAAAGCGGTCGAGCGCGTCGAGAAGCGCCATCAGGCTTGGCATGTCGCGGCGAAAATGCGTGAGCAGATAGGCGGGGACGTCGTCGGCGAGCATGATGCCGCGCTCGCGCGCTGCGCGTTTCAGCACGGCGGCCTTGGCTTCGTCCGGCAGCGGCGCGAGATGGAACACGAGGCCCCAGCCGAGCCGCGTGCGCAGGTCCTCGCGCACCGTCATGCCGATGGGCGGCGCGTTGCCGGCGGCGACGAGCGCGCTCGTCGGATGCGCGCGCACCTCGTTGAAGAGATTGAACACGGCGATCTGCTGCGCGGCGGAGAGGCCGTCGCAATCGTCGATCGCATAGAGCGCGATGCGCGGGTCGAAGCCGAACGCGGCGAGGCTGCTTTGCGGACCCGCGAAGCGCGCGTGGCCCGGCGGCGCTTCGTGCACGAGCGCCTGCAGCAGGTGCGTGCGGCCGCTGCCCGCTTCGCCCCAGATATAGAAGGTGCGATCGGCGACAGGACCGGCGGCGAGCGCGCTGTCGAGCTCCCGCAGGCGCGTGACGAGCTCGGCATTGGTGCCGGCGAAAAAATTCTCGAATGTCGATGGCGGCGGCGTGCCGAGATCGAGCGTCAGTTGACGAAGCACAGTAGGTGAATGCCGAAAGTAGGGCTCGCGTCGCGAAGCGCCTTGCGAGCCGGAACTGCGAAGCGGAATGTCAATTGTTGTAGAGCGTGCTTTCCAGGTAGCTTTGCCGCAACTCGCGCACGGCCACCGACAAAATCGCGCTGACCGGCAACGCGAGCAGCACGCCGAAAAAGCCGAACAGCTGCCCGAACGCGAGCAACGCGAAAATGACCGCCAGCGGATGCAGGCCGATCCGCTCGCCGACAAGGCGCGGCGTAAGGAAAAAGCTCTCCACGATCTGGCCCACGCCGTAAATCAGCGCGACCGCGCCGAAACCGTACCAGTTGCCGAATTGCAGCAGCGCGGCGAGCAGCGCGAGCGCAAGACCGGTCGCGAAGCCGACGTACGGAATGAACACCGCGAGTCCCGTGAAAATGCCGACCGGGAGCGCGATCTCGAAGCCGGCGAGGGTGAGCGCAACCGCGTAAAACACGGCGAGCACGCCCATCACCAGCAACTGGCCGCGCAGGTATTGCGACAGCATCTGATCCATGTCGCGCGCGAGTTGCAGCGTCTTGACGAGCCAGCGCCGCGGTACCACGCCCTGCGCGCGCAGCAGCATGCGGTTCCAGTCGTACAGCAGATAGAACAGCACGAGCGGCACCAGAATGAGATTGCCGATCACCGTCATCATGACGTTGCCGCTCGTCACGATCGAGGTCCACGCATAACGTGCGACCGTCTGCGCGCTGCCTTCGAGCTGTCCCATGACGAGGTCGCGCACGCTCGCGAAGTCGAGCGAATCGGCGAGGCCGAGCAGCGCGAGCTTGGGCTGCAGCCACGCGTTGATATGGGCGAACAGCACGGGCACCTGCTGCCGCAGCTGCGGGCCTTCTTTCTGGATCACGGCGAACACGAGCAGCACGAGCAACGTCATGAGCAGCGTGAAGAGCAGCATCATCAGCAAGGCCGCGAGCGCGCGCGGCACGCGCCGGCGCACCAGCCACGCGACGCCCGGCTGCAGGATGTACGCGAGAATCGCGCCGAGCAGAAACGGCGTAAGAACCGGACTCAGCAGCCACAGCAGAATGCCGACGCCAAGCGCAATGGCGAGCCAGATGAAGGCGCGGCGCTGCACCGGCGTCAGTATCGAGGAGTTCTGTTGCAAAGTTGTTTCCCAGGTGTCGTCGCGGCATCGGGTAAAATCGCATTTTACCGACCTTCGAGCACTCCCCCCATGAATCAACCGAAATCCGCCCCGAATTCCACTGATTCGGCCCAAGGTTTGTCGTATCGCGACGCCGGCGTGGACATCGACGCGGGCGACGCTCTCGTCGACGCAATCAAGCCCTTTGCCAAAAAGACGATGCGCGACGGCGTGCTGGGCGGCATTGGCGGATTCGGCGCGCTGTTCGAGGTGCCGAAGCGGTACAAGGAACCGGTGCTCGTGTCGGGCACGGACGGCGTGGGCACCAAGCTGCGCCTCGCGTTTCAGTTGAACCGGCACGACACGGTGGGCCAGGATCTGGTCGCCATGAGCGTGAACGACATTCTCGTGCAAGGCGCCGAACCGCTCTTTTTCCTCGACTACTTCGCGTGCGGCAAGCTGGACGTCGGCACCGCGGCCACGGTGGTGAAGGGCATCGCGCAGGGTTGCGAACTGGCGGGCTGCGCGCTGATCGGCGGGGAAACGGCTGAAATGCCGGGCATGTATCCGGACGGCGAATACGATCTGGCCGGCTTCGCGGTCGGCGCGGTCGAAAAGAGCAAGATTATCGACGGCAGCACGATCGCCCCCGGCGACGTGGTGCTGGGCCTTGCGTCGAGCGGCATCCATTCGAACGGTTTTTCGCTCGTGCGCAAGATTATCGAGCGCGCGCAACCCGATCTGAATGCCGACTTCGACGGCCGTTCGCTCGCCGACGCGCTCATGGCGCCCACGCACATCTACGTGAAGCCGCTCCTCGCGCTCATGCAGCAGATCGCGGTCAAGGGCATGGCGCACATCACGGGCGGCGGGCTCGTCGAAAACATTCCGCGCGTGCTGCGCGAAGGGCTGACCGCGGAGCTCGATCACCGCAGCTGGCCGCTGCCGCCGCTGTTCTCGTGGCTCCAGAAGCACGGCGGCGTCGCGGACGCGGAAATGCATCGCGTATTCAACTGCGGTATCGGCATGGCGGTCGTGGTGTCGGCGGCGGATGCCGACGCGGCCATCGGTCTGTTGTCCGCAGCCGGCGAGCAGGTCTGGAAGATCGGCCTGATCCGTGAAAGCGCGACCGGTGAAGCGCAGACGGTCGTCGTTTAATTGTTCTCTTCAGGCGCGCGGTAGAGCGCCGTAGCCTGCGCGGTGTGACGAGCAGTCGCCCACGCCGCGCGGGTTCCAGCATTGCCGCTGCGTCAGGCCTCGAGCAGCGCTTCGATCATCTCCAGCACGCGCGCCGTCGCGTGCGGATCGCAGCAGTCCACCACCACCCGCTCGTTCATGCTGCGCAGCCATGTGAGCTGCCGCTTGCACAATTGCCGGGTCGCGAACACGCCCTTGTCGCGCATGGTCGAATAGTCGACGGCGCCGTCCAGATACTCCCAGACCTGCCGGTAGCCGACGCAACGCATGGAAGGCATGTCCGGCGTCAAGTCACCGCGTTCGCGCAGCTTCACCACTTCGTCGACAAAACCGTTGTCCAGCATCGCATCGAATCGTTGCTCGATGCGCGCGTGCAGCACGCTGCGGTCCGACGGCTCGAGCGCGATCGGCACGAAGTGCCATTGGGCGGCGGCTTCGTCGGTGCGCGCGGGGGCGGCGAGCAGCGCGGACATCGCTTCGCCGGTGAGCATGAACACTTCGAGCGCGCGCTGGATGCGCTGCGAATCGTTGGGCGCAAGGCGCGCCGCTGTCGCCGGATCCACCGCGGCAAGCCGCGCGTGCAGCGCGGGCCAGCCGTCGCGCGCCGCGTCGGCGTCCAGTTGCGCGCGCACCGTGGCGTCGGCGGCGGGCAGGTCGTTGAGTCCTTGCGTGAGCGCCCGGTAGTACAGCATCGTTCCGCCGACGAGCAGCGGCAGCCGCCCGCGCGCGCTGATTTCGGTGGTGAGGCGCAACGCGTCGGCGCGAAATTGAGCTGCTGAATAGGCGTCGGCGGGATCGACGATATCGATCAGATGATGCGGCGCGACCGCGCGCTCCTCCGCGGTCGGCTTGGCGGTACCAATGTCCATGTCGCGATAGACGAGAGCGGAATCGACGCTCACGATTTCAACCGGCCGCTGTGCCGCCAACGCGAGCGCGGCCGCGGTCTTGCCGGACGCAGTCGGGCCGAGCAGGCAGGGAATCGGCGTGGGGTTGCGTGCAGTCATCGGCGTGCTGGCGCGCGCGGATCGCGTCTCGGGAAGCGCACGGTCACTGTCCGCGCATGAACAGGCGGTCGAGATCGGAGAGCGTCAATTGATACCACGTCGGACGCCCGTGGTTGCATTGATCGGCGCGCTCGGTCGCTTCCATCTGGCGCAGCAGCGCGTTCATCTCATCGAGTGTCAGACGCCGGTTCGCGCGAACCGCGTGATGGCAGGCAAGCGTGCCGAGCAGTTCGTGCTGACGCTCGGTCAGCACGCGCGAGCCGCCGTATGCGTGCAGATCGGACAGCACCGCGCGCGCCAGCGCTTGCAGATCGGCGTCTTTCAGCAAGGCCGGCACCGCGCGGATCGCGAGCGTGGTCGGCGACAGCACGGCGAGATCGAAGCCGAGCGCGTCGAGCGTCTCGCGCGCTTCCTCCACGGTGCCGATTTCGACGGGATCCGCCTGCATGGTCTGCGGAATCAGCAGCGGCTGGACGGCGATCGTGCGATCGGCGAGCGCGTTCTTGAACTGCTCGTACAGGATGCGCTCGTGTGCCGCGTGCATGTCGACGATCACGAGCCCATGCGCGTTTTGCGCGAGCACGTAGATGCCGTGAATCTGGCCGAGCGCAAAGCCGAGCGGCTGGTCGTCGGCGGGATGGAAGGCGGGCGATGCATGCGGCGCCGACGCGTCGTATGGCGACGGACCTTCGGCGGCGGAATCGCGCGCTTCGAAAAGCGTCGCCCCTTGTGCCGTTGCCGCGCTGCTGCCTTTGCGGCCGAACAGCGCGTCGTAGAAGGCGAGCGGCTGCGCGACCGGCAGCGTGCCTTGCGTCATGCGCGACTGGCGCATCCACGTGTTGCCGGGCTGCGACGCGCTGAAGCCGCTGCCGCTCGAACCGCTCGACGCAGTTGCGCCGAAGCCGCCCGCGCTGTTCGCGCCGTTCATCGCGCCTGATGGCGCGAAGCCGGCGCTCGCTGCAGGCGACGAGCCAAACGAAACCGCTCCATCCGCGGATGCCTGCAGGTGCGCCGCGTGGCCGCCCGCGGTCGTTTCCGGCGACGCGCCCGCGTGACGCGCCAGCGCGCGTTGCACCGCGTGGAAAACGAACTGATGAATCGAGCGCGAATCGCGAAAACGCACTTCGATTTTCGATGGATGCACGTTCACGTCCACCGCTTCGGGCGGCAGGTCGAGAAACAGCACATACGACGGATAACGGTCGCCGTGCAGCACGTCCTCGTAAGCGGCGCGCACGGCATGCGTGAGCAGCTTGTCGCGCACAAAGCGGCCATTGACGAAGAAGTACTGCTGGTCCGAGCGCCCGCGGCTCGCGGTCGGCAGCCCCGCGCAACCGTAGACGGCGAGTGGACCGGCGGACTCGTCGAGCGGCAGATGAGCCGTTGCGAAGGTTTCGCCGAGAATTTTCGCGACGCGCACCGGCGGTTCGCTCGCGTTCCAATGCTCGACTGCCTTGCCGTTGTGCAGGACCGAAATCGCGACGTCAGGGCGGGCCAGCGCGGCACGCCGGATCTGCTCGAGGCAATGGCCGAGCTCAGTCTGTTCGCTCTTCAGAAACTTGCGGCGCGCGGGCGTATTGAAATACAGCTCGCGGACTTCGATGGTGGTCCCTTGAGTGCCCGCCGCGGGACTCAGGACGCCCGTTTGCGCATCGACCCGCACCGCGTGCGGCGCGTCGGCCGTGCGGCTCGTGATCGTCATTTGCGCGACCGACGCGATGGAGGCCAGAGCCTCGCCGCGAAACCCGAGCGTCGCGACGGCCTCGAGTTCGGCGAGCGAGCGGATTTTGCTGGTCGCATGGCGCATCAAGGCGAGCGCCAGTTCGTTCTCGGGAATGCCGCAGCCGTCGTCGGTGATCGAGATGCGCTTGACGCCGCCTTCATCGAGCATGATGCGCAGCGTACGCGCGCCGGCATCGAGGGCGTTTTCCAGCAATTCCTTGACGACTGAGGCCGGCCGCTCGACCACTTCGCCTGCGGCAATCTGGCTGATGAGCTGATCGGGCAGCGGCTGGATGGCGCGCAGCGGGCGCAGAGCCGCTGTGGCGGCTGTCGTGTCGGCGCGGGCGGGCGTTTCGGAGAATTCGGACATGGCGAAATTATAGCGATTCGGGGGCGGCAGCCCGGAAATGGCGGAAACATGCCGGAGATTTTCCCGGCTCGCTCGGGCACTTTCGGTATCATGACGCGGTCAATTCGCGGCGACGGGCGAGACTTCGCGCCATCGCCCGCCGGTCCCCCGGCGAACCTATCCGCCGCATTCAATCTCGCTTGATAAAGGACGCTTTTTGGACACGCTGCTACATCTCGTCAACCTTGTGCTGCACATCGACAAGTTCCTCGGAGAATTCATCCACGTGTACGGCGCGTGGGTGTATGCGGTCCTGTTCCTGATCGTTTTCTGCGAAACCGGGCTCGTGATTCTGCCGTTTCTGCCGGGCGATTCCCTGCTGTTCATCGGCGGGGCATTTTGTGCGTCTGGGCAGATGAATCTGGGTCTGTTGATTTTGCTGCTGTTCGTGGCGGCAACCAGCGGCAATACCGTCAACTACATGATCGGACGAGCGATTGGTCCGAAGGTTTTCAATTCGCGCATTCCGGTGCTGGAGCGTTTTCTGGACCGGCGCGCGCTGCAAAGAACCCACGACTTCTATGAACGGCATGGCGGCAAGACCATCGTGCTCGCGCGCTTCATTCCGGTGGTGCGGACGTTTGCGCCGTTTGTCGCCGGTGCCTCGGAGATGACGGTCAGCCGATTTCAGCTGTTCAATCTGGCGGGCGCGCTGTTCTGGGTATTGCTGCTTGTCCTGCTCGGCTATTTCTTCGGCAATATTCCTTTTATCCGTCAATATCTGAATGTGATCGTGCTCGTCGGCATTGGCGCGGCGATTGTGCCGGTCGTGCTCGGTGCGCTGTGGAAGATGATGCGCAAGAGCGCGTCGAAGCCGGGCTAACGGGTAAGAGGCATTGCGCGCATGGACTGCTGAGGTTTCCGCATAAGTCTCCGCACGAGTTGCCGTATGAAAGAACCGGCGTCGCGATTTGCGCGACGCCGTTTTTGTTTGCGGACCGCAAAGTGGACGGGGGCTCGCCGCTCACATCGGCAACTGAGATTCAGAGTAAGGCGAGGTCGGAATGACGAGCGTCTTGCCGGGCGCTGGCTTCGCCGGACGATGCCGGCGGCTGACGCCTTGCCAGGCAAACGCCGCCACGATGGCGAGCGCGTAGGCGGCGCTGCGGACCCAAAACGCCGACGGCGTGCTGAATTGGCCGTAGCGCGTTCGGGCGTCGGCGAACACGAGAAAGGTGAGGGCGGCATCGAGCAGGACAGCCGTGAGCGCGAGCGCGGCAAACACGCGCGAGCCGTTGAGCACAACGCCCGGTATCAGACGATTACACAGCTGGCACGCCACGAGTACGATCGCCAGCAACGCAAGATTCGAGACGAGATCGAACAGAAAGTTGGTCATTTCAGTGGAATGAAAGCGCCGCGGGTTGCGGTGTTGCGAGAGCGTCTGTGCCCGCTCATGCAGAGCGGCCGTGTCAGACGGCGGCGATCATTGCACGTCTTTATGTCTCAATAAATGTTCAGGTTCGCAGTCCGTATAGTGTTGTCAGAATGCGTGAAGTTTGGCGGTCGAAAAGGCCGAAGGCGACGAGTGAAATTGCAGGGATTGATGAGGGCTCCTGCTTTCCGGCGGCCTGTGGTTCTTCTTTAGGAGAGAGGCAGCGGCCGCAGCAGATTCTGCGGCGCAAAAAGCTTGCGACAAAAGAAAAAGGGCTTACGACGCTAGCGCGTGTAAGCCCTCGAATCTTTTGGTAGGCCGTACGGGATTCGAACCTGTGACCAACGGATTAAAAGTCCGCTGCTCTACCAGCTGAGCTAACGACCCAAAAGAGAAGCGAAATTATAGCGATGGCCGCAAGGGGCTGTCAACCGTTCCGCACGTCCGCCCACGACAGAAGGAAGCAATCCAGATAGTGAAAAGCCCGGGCATGAGACCCGGGCTTTTCAGCGAGAGGCGCGCGTGACTATCTTTTCCGGCATTGCAGGCACTGCGCGTTACTGCAAACTACTCAAACAGACCTGCCGCAGCACGGCAACCGCTGCGCGGCTACTTGATTTGCGACAGCTTGCTCTGCGCCGACTGGGCGACGTCCGAGCCGCCATATTGCGCGAGGATCTGTTCGAGCGTCTTCCTGGCCGCAGCCTTCTGCCCCTGCTCGAGCTGATTGTTGGCAATAGCCAGCAACGCCTCCGGCGCGCGCGGATGCTGCGGATATCTGGCCACGACGCCTTGCCAGGTCGCCGTCGAACCCTTGTAGTCGCGCAGCGCATACAGCGCGTTGCCGAGCCAGTACTGCGCGGTCGGCTGATAGGGGCTGTTCGGATACTTCGAGATGAAGCTGCGGAACGACGCCGCCGCATTCTTGAAGTCGCCGTTGCGGAACTGCTGGGAGGCCGCATTGAACGCATCCGTTTCGCCCGGCTGAACCTCGCCCTGGACACCGTCCACCGTTTGTTGCTGCGGCTCGAATTTCTTCAGCCGCGTGTCCAGATCGGTGTAGTAGTCCTTCTGCTGTTTTTGCAGCGTGGCGAGCTGATTGCCCATGTCCTCGTTCTGCCCGCGCAGCGTCGCAACCTGCTGGTTGAGCTGGTCGAGACGGTTGGACTGATCGAGGATCGTGCGCTGCGCTGCCGACAACTGGCTCGACAGGCTGTCAGTCTTCGCCCGCAGATCGAGAATGGCCTGGCGGGCCTGATCGTCGTCGAAGATGCCCGCGTGCGCCGGCACAGCCGCGAGGACCGTGCCCGCGACGCAGGCCGCTGCGGCAATTCGCAGCGAGAAGAAACGATGCGTCATTCGGCTCATTACCCGTTACTTACTGTTGGTACACGAGGTCGGCGCGGCGGTTTTGTGCCCACGACGATTCGTCATGACCCGTGGCTTGCGGCTTTTCCTTGCCGAGGCTCACAGCTTCCATTTGCGAGTCCGTCACGCCCATCAGCGAAAGCGAACGACGCACCGCTTCAGCACGCTTCTGGCCGAGCGCCAGGTTGTACTCGCTCGTGCCGCGCTCGTCGGTGTTGCCCTGAATCAGGACGTGGCGTTGCGGATGGCTCTTCAGGTACTGCGCGTGTTGTTGCAGCAGCGACTGGTAGTCGTCCTTCACCGAGTAGCTGTCGAAATCGAAATAGATGCTGCGCTTCGCGAGCGGGCTGTTCGGGTCGTTCAGCGGGTCGACGTTCACTTGCGCGACATCGTTGGGGTTCGGCTGCGTCGAGACAGCACCGCCCTTGTTCGCGTTTTCGTCGAGCTTCACGCCCGAATGACACGCGGCCAATGCACCGACCATCAGCACTGCAAATGCGAAGCGAAGTTTGGACATCATTTTTTACTCTCCTTGTGTTATTGCATCAACGTTATTGCATGAAGGGGCCCCAGGACGGCTCGCGTACGCTGCCCCCCTGCACAGACAGGACCTGCCGGGTGCGACCGTCCGTCGAAACCGCGGCCAATACGCCACGGCCGTTCACCTGGGTAGCGTAAAGAATGTACTGACCGTTCGCCGCGAAGCTCGGCGATTCGTCATGTGTCGTGTCCGTCAGGCCCGTAGCGGTTCCGCCTTGCAGGTCCTGGATATACAGCTTGAAGGCGCCGCCGACGCGCGAAATATACGCGAGTTGCTTGCCGTCCGGGCTCACGCGCGGGCTGGTGTTGTAGCTGCCGGTGAACGTGACGCGCTGCGCCGCTCCGGCGCTTTCACCCTGTGCCGACATCTTGTAGATCTGCGGTTGGCCGCCGCGGTCGCTCGTGAAATAGATGGTCTGGCCGTCCGGCGAGAAGGTCGGCTCGGTGTCGATCGAGCTGCCCTGCGTGAGGCGGCGCAGGCCGGTGCCGTCCGCGTTGACCGCGAAAATCTGGGTGTTGCCCGTGCGCGAAAGTGCGACCGCGAGTGTGCGACCGTCCGGCGACCATGCGGGCGCACTGTTGTTGCCCTTCTGATCCGACACGACGATGCGGCGGCCCGTAGGCAAATCGTGAATGTAGACGATCGGCTTTTTCTTCTCGAACGAAACGTAGGCGACCTTGGTGCCGTCAGGCGACCAGGCCGGCGAGATGATCGGCTCGGGGCTCGACAGCGCAATGTGTGCGTCCTGGCCATCCGAATCCGAAATCTGCAACTGATAACGGTTGCCCGTCTTGATGACATACGACAGCCGCGTGGCGAACACGCCGCGCCCGCCCATCAGCTTCGCGTAGATGTAGTCGGCCACCTTGTGCGCGCTCATGCGCAGGCCGCTTTCCGGGCTCACCAGCACGAGGCCGCCGAGGCTTTCGCCCTTAACCGTGTCGTAGAGCTTGAAACGCACTTCGTACTGGCCGTTCGGCAGGCGGTTCACGCTGCCGGCCACGAATGCGTTCGCCCCTTTCGCCTTCCAGCTGCCGAGATCGACCGAAGCCGTTTCCGGCACGGGCGCCGAACCGGCGTCGATATTGGTGAATTTGCCGCTGCGCTGCAGGTCCTGACGCACGATGGTGCTGACCTGCTGCGGCGAGTTCGCTTCATTGGCGAAATTCGCCGTTGCGATCGGAAACTGGGTGGACCCGACGCCCGTGACGAGCACGTTGAGTTGCGCGTTCGCGGCGCCGCCGACGGCGATCAGGCACGACGCTACAAGTGTCCGCAGGCCTAGCTTGGTCATCAAACTCATGCTGTATGGATTCCCCAAAAACGGTTTTACTAAAGCTTCGCAACAGCAGACAGACCGGAAAAGCGCTATTTCGTTCCCGAGTGCGCCGCGCCGGGCGAGGCGCGCAGTCTGCTGTCAAGTTACTGTCAGGCTGCCCTCAACCTGCCGGCCGCAACGTAATTCTGAAGCTCGCCGGCGTCTTTCCGTCGATGTCCTGAGGCATCGGGTCGGAACGCTGAACGGCTCGCAGGGCCGCATCGTCCCAGGCCGGGTTGCCGCTGCTGTGCGCGATGGTCGCGCTCAACAGCGTGCCCGTCGGCGAGCAGCGAACGGCGATCACGGTTTCGAGGCCCTCGGTCTCGCCGCCCCACGAAATGTTCGGCCTGACCACGCGACGAACCTTGTCCGCATAACCGGGCGACGCCGCCGTGCCGCCCGAGCCGCTACCTGTTCCGCTCTTGCCGAGGCCATTGCCGGTCGAGCCCGGCGGCCCCGCCATGCCTTGCATTTGCGCAAGGCGCGCGCGACGTTCGGCGTCGAGCTTTTTCGCTTGCGCCGCCGCTTCCGCCTGAGCCTTGGCCTTCGCCGCCTTTTGCGCCTCCGCCTTCTTCTGCGCTTCGGCTTCGGCCTGTTTCTGTGCTTCGGCCTGCTTCTGCTGTTCCTCTTGTTGCTGCTTCAGTTGCTGCTGCTTCTTCTGCTCAGCGAGCTGCTGTTGGCGGAGCTTCTCCGCTTGCTGCTGTTGCTGCAGTTGTTTCTGCTTCGCCGCCGCCGCTTTCTGCGCGGCCTGTTCCGCCGCCAGTTCCTGCTGACGCTTTGCTTCGGCTTCCTGTTGAGCCCGCAACTTCTCCTGACGCTGCTGTTCGGCGAGCTGTGCCTCGCGCGCCGCTTCCTGCTGCTTACGCTTCTTTTCCTGCAGCGCGATGTCGGCCTGTTCGTCGCGCACCGGGGGAGCGGGGGCGACCGGCACGGGCGGAGGAGGGGGCGTGACCGGGCGCGGGATCGCGCTGTCCGGCACTTCCGTCCATAGCTCCGCTTCTGCGCCTTCCGGCGTGCTGTTTTGCCACTGGATTCCGTGATACAGGAAGAACCCGAGCAGCGCATGCATCACCAGCGCGAACACAAAGGCTCGCCCGGTGCCGCGTTCACGCGGTGGCTGGAGCGGATAGTCGGTGTTCTTACGGATCATTGCGATTTGACGAGCAATCCAACGCGTTTGACGCCCTGAGCCTTCAGCTCGGACATCACATTCATCACGGCTTCATACTTCACGGTCCTGTCGGCGGCGATAACGACCGGCTGATCGGGATGCGACTGCGCGCGGTCGGCGATAAAGCCGTTGAGGCCCGCTTTCGTCATGTCCTCCTGCTGCTGCGCGCCCGAGTCGTCCTTGTACTTCACGCTCATGTTGCCGTCCGCGCGGATGTTGACGATCACGGGCGGCGTTTGCTGCTGCGGCGCTGCGCCGCCCACTGTCGGCAGATTGACGATGGACGGCGCGACGAGCGGCGCGGTCACCATGAAGATGACGAGCAACACGAGCATCACGTCGATATACGGCACGACGTTGATGTCGGACATCGCGCGGCGCGAGCGGCCGCCGCGCATGCTGGAGGAGCGAGAGCCTGCCATCGTGGACTCCTTAGTGCGCCTGGCGCTGCAAGATGTTCGAGAACTCTTCGATGAAGGTCTCGAAGCGGATCGCCAGACGGTCGATGTCGTGCGCGTAGCGGTTGTACGCGACAACGGCAGGAATTGCGGCGAACAGGCCGATCGCGGTGGCGGTCAGCGCCTCGGCGATGCCCGGCGCGACGTTGGCCAGCGTGGCCTGCTGCACGTTCGCGAGTCCGCGAAACGCATTCATGATGCCCCACACCGTGCCGAACAGACCAATATACGGGCTCACCGAGCCGACCGACGCGAGAAACGCCAGGTTCGCTTCGAGCACATCCATTTCACGCTGGAACGCCGCGCGCATCGCACGGCGTGCGCCGTCGAGGATCGCGCCAGGATCGTTCAGGCGCTTTTCCTTACCCTTCAGAAATTCACGCATGCCGGATTCGAAAATTCGCTCAAGCGCGCCGATGGTGTGACGGTTATTGGCGGCACTTTGATAAAGCGCCTGCAGGTCGCCGCCGGACCAGAAATCGCGTTCGAAACGCTCAGTTTGCGCGCGGGCGCGGCGGATCGCAAACCACTTGCGGAAGATAAAAGTCCACGACAGCAGGGACAGCAACAGCAGGAGCGCCATGACGGCCTGCGCCAGCAGGCTCGCATTGAGTACGAGAGAGACGATCGAAAGATCTTGTGTAGTGTTCATAAAGGTTCGTTTTAACGTCCCGAAAGGGGGCGTCCGGCTTTGCAAGGCCACACGAAGCTTGCCGTGAGCAAAACGGAAGCATCGGCGGTACCGCGAGCCGAACCATGCTTGGTGCTGCTTGATCGATGCGAGTTCACTGGCCCCGTAACAACGGGGCTCAGCCCGGGTTCGTTGACACGCCGCCGTCGCCCGCGCAGGGGCCGCGCCGCAAGGCGGCGAGAACCGGCGGAGGGATTGCAGCGGGGCGCAGCGCTGTGCGCTCGACGCAGCCGATCCGGATCGAGCCCGTAGCAAGCAGCGTGCCGTCGCGCCAGGCTTCCTGCGCAAAGTCGACGGACGCCTTGCCGAGGCGCTCGATGCGGCTCACCACCCGGACCACGTCGTCGAGACGCGCGGGCGCCAGATAGTCGACCGCCGTGCTGCGGACGATAAACATTGCGCCCGTTTCGTCGGCGAGCCGGTTCTGGTCGACCCCGCAGGCGCGCAGCCATTCGGTGCGTGCCCGTTCAAAGAACTTCAGGTAATTCGCGTAAAACACGATGCCGCCGGCGTCGGTATCTTCGTAATACACGCGGATGCTCCACGTGTGGCCGATTTCCGTGCCGGGCTGGCTTGTCGTCATATTCATGCGGCGCATTTTACCGGAACGCACACCGCGAGGTCTGTTTCGAGATGCGCGCGCGCTCTCGCGGGCGTTAGCCGCGATGAATGCTCAAACCGGCGAACGATTGCGCGACCGGCATCAGTTCGATCGTGTTGATATTGACGTGCGCCGGGCGCGTGGCAATCCAGTAGATCGAATCGGCGATGTCCTCGGCCGTGAGCGGCTGCACGTTTTCATAAACCTTGCCGGCTTTTTCGTCGTCGCCGCGGTAGCGCACGTTCGAGAATTCAGTGCCGCCGCACAGGCCCGGTTCGATGTCGGTCACACGCAGCGCGGTGCCGGCGAGGTCGGCTCGCAGGTTCAGGCTGAACTGCCGCACGAACGCCTTGGTGGCGCCGTAGACGTTGCCGCCCGGGTAAGGCCAGTGGCCGGCCACCGAGCCCAGATTGAAGACGTGGCCGCGGTTGCGCTCCACCATGCCGGGCAGCAGCGCATGCGTCACCTGCACGAGGCCGGTGCAGTTCGTTTCGATCATCGTCTGCCATTCATCGAGGCTTGCCTTGTGGGCCGGCTCGACGCCGAGCGCGAGGCCGGCGTTGTTGACCAGCACATCGACGGCGGCGAATTCCGCGGGCAAGGCTGCCGGGACGGCTTCGACGGCGGCACGGTCCCGCACGTCCAGCTCGTAGGGCAGAAGCGCGTCGCCCAGCTCGTCGGCGAGCACTTGCAGGCGGTCCTTGCGGCGGGCGGTGGCGACGACGCGGTGGCCGCCCTTCACGAAGGCACGAGCGATGGCGGCGCCGAATCCTGCGGACGCCCCGGTGACGAATACGATCATTACGGTTTCCTGGTCGGTAGGAGGGAAAGGCCCCAAGCCTACTTCCAATGCGGCGCTGCGGCAAGGATGAACGAGGCGGATGAGCGGCGGCGCAAGGCGCCGGCAAGCGCCGCCGGACAAGCTGTTGGAGGCCGCTGCCGCCCAGTCTTGCCGCCCTTGGCCGACCGCCTTCGGCGCGCCCTCGGAGGCGGCGGAAAGCCGGTTGCCTATTCGATCCTCTTCCAATAAACTAACGCGCTCATCCCTGCGTGACTGGCGATAGAACCGATCCAACCAATCGGATTCAAGGTGGAAAAACCCACCGTGAAGCGCGGGGTGCCGTTTTGCCGTTCGCCTGGGCAGCCGTGATCCGCGCGCATTCATCTGCGCTGACGGTGGCTGTCCTGCCTCGCGTGTGCGGCAATTCTCCTTCCGCCACGTCAGGGCCAGCCCAGCCGCCAGCAGCGCCGCGTACCCTCTACGCAAAATTCGGCGCACGATCCGGTCAACCTGAAAACACTCAACGGAATCCGTATGTTTGACAGAGCCCAAAGCACCATCGCCAACGTCGACCCTGAACTCTGGAAGGTGATCGAGCTGGAAAACCGCCGTCAGGAAGAGCACATCGAACTGATCGCGTCGGAAAACTACACGAGCCCGGCTGTGATGGCCGCGCAAGGCTCGCAACTGACCAATAAATACGCGGAAGGCTATCCCGGCAAGCGCTACTACGGCGGCTGCGAATATGTCGACGTGGCGGAACAGCTCGCCATCGACCGTGTCAAGCAGCTCTTCGGTGCCGAAGCGGCGAACGTGCAGCCGAACTCGGGCTCGCAGGCGAACCAGGGCGTCTTTTTCGCGATGCTGAAGCCGGGCGACACGATCATGGGCATGAGCCTCGCGCACGGCGGCCACCTGACGCACGGCTCGCCCGTCAACATGTCCGGTAAGTGGTTCAACGTGGTGAGCTACGGCCTGAACGAGGCCGAAGACATCGACTACGACGCTGCCGAAAAGCTCGCTCAGGAACACAAGCCGAAGCTGATCGTCGCAGGCGCGTCGGCTTTCGCGCTGCGCATCGACTTCGAGCGTCTCTCGAAGATTGCGAAGTCCGTCGGCGCATACTTCATGGTCGACATGGCGCACTACGCCGGCCTCGTCGCCGCGGGCGTCTACCCGAACCCCGTGCCGCACGCCGACTTTGTTACGACCACCACGCACAAGAGCCTGCGCGGCCCGCGCGGCGGCGTGATCCTGATGAAGGCCGAGTTCGAGAAGCAGATCAACTCGGCAATCTTCCCGGGCATTCAGGGCGGTCCGCTCATGCACGTGATCGCCGCAAAGGCTGTCGCGTTCAAGGAAGCGCTGTCGCCGGAATTCAAGGCTTATCAGCAGCAAGTCGTGGAAAACGCGCGCGTGCTCGCGGAAACGCTCGTCAAGCGCGGTCTGCGTATCGTCTCCGGGCGCACCGAGAGCCACGTCATGCTGGTCGATCTGCGCGCGAAGAAGATTACCGGCAAGGCTGCGGAAGCCGCGCTCGGCGCAGCTCACATCACGGTCAACAAGAACGCGATTCCGAACGACCCGGAAAAGCCGTTCGTGACAAGCGGCATCCGCCTCGGCTCGCCGGCCATGACCACGCGCGGCTTCGGCACGAAGGAAGCGGAGCAGGTGGGCAACCTGATTGCCGACGTACTGGACAACCCGGAGGATGCCGCCACGATCGAACGCGTGCGCGGGCAAGTCGCCGAGCTGACGCAGCGCTTCCCGGTTTACCGCTAAGCCGCCATGCATTGCCCTTTCTGCCGTCACGCCGACACGCAGGTCGTCGACTCGCGTGTCTCCGAAGACGGTGCGACGATTCGCCGGCGCCGCCGCTGCCCGGCCTGCGACAAGCGCTTCACGACGTACGAGCGGGTCGAGCTGGCGTTGCCGGCGGTCGTCAAGAAAGACGGCAGCCGCACGGAATTCGATCGCCGCAAGATTCTCGCGAGCATGCAACTGGCGCTGCGCAAGCGCCCCGTTGCGGCCGACGCGATCGACGCGGCTGTCGCCCGCATCGAGTATCAGTTGCTTGGCAGCGGCGAGCGCGAGGTGCGCAGCGAGCGCCTCGGCGAGCTCGTCATGAACGAGCTGCGCGCGCTCGATACCATTGCCTACGTTCGTTTCGCCTCTGTCTACCGGCGCTTCGAAGACGTCTCCGAGTTCGAAGACGTGATCGAAGAGTTCCGCCGCGCCTCCTCTCCTCCCAAGCCTTCCCGCAAGCGCTAAACGGAAGCCCGCCACCCGGCGTTTCCGACAGATCACGTTTTGCCGTGCGGCCTGACCTGTTCGCATCTGCTGCTCTCCTTGTGTTCGTCGCGTGAATTCTGGCGCGCCGTAGCGTCTGAATGCCACCTGGCCATTCGGCCGATTGTTGGGCCGTCCGCGAATCGCTAGATTGGCTGCATTCGTTGCAAACGTTCAGGGATGCAGATGAAACAACATGCAATCGCTTCGCCGCCGTGCGGCGCATTTACGCTTGTCGAAACCTTGGTCGTCATCGCGCTCTTTGCGGTGATCGTTGTCATGGCGACGCCATCGTTCGTAGCGTGGCACGTGCGCGATCAGGTCGATGCACGGGCAAAGGCACTGCTGTCGACACTCTCGTATGCGCGCAGCGAGGCATTGCGCCGCGGCGCCCGCGTGACCGTATGCAGGACGGACGCCGCGCGGCACTGCCTCGCCGCCGGGCAGCCGTGCGGCAACGGCGTGACCGACTGGTCTTGCGGCTGGGCTGTATTAGCGGACCGCGGCGGCACGCCGACACTGCTGCGCGCACACGGCTCGCTTGCGGCGGTGAGTATCGTCGGCATTCAGACGAATCTGACTTTTACGCCGCCAGCCGGCCAACTGATCGGCACTTTTCGCAGTTTCGACATTGCGCCACGCGCGCCATCGAAGGCAACGCAAGGCGATAAATGGCGGCGCTGCATTCGCATTGCGGCGGGCGGCCGGACGCGGATGGTGGACGGCGCGTGTGGAGCGGCGTCATGAGCTCGCTCACCGGGTGGTCTTTGCGGCGCGCGCGGTCGCGTCAGAACGGCACGAGGCACGGCGGAAGTTCGTTGATCGAAGTGATGCTCGCCGTGGCGGTGATGGCCGTGACTGCGCTCGGGCTCATTGCCGGGCAGTTGTGGACGGCGCGCGAGGCGCGCGCCATGGCGATGCGCGAACACGCTGCGTGGATTGCCGATTCGGTCGCTGAGGCGATGTCCGCGCCGTCAGCCAACGAAGCCGCGCTCAACGCGTGGCGCTCGCGAGCGGCGGCGCTGTTGCCGCGAGGCGACGCGTCGGTCGTTGGAACGGGAGGCGTCTCGGTAGCGCGCGTGACATGGACGGCCTCGCGCAACATGCCGCGCGCCGACGATGTGATCGACAAGCCGGAGCCGTGTGGCGGAGTGGACGCGCCCGCGGGCTTCTCCTGCGTTGCACTGGCGTTCGTCAAATGATGTTGCCGGCGCAGGGTGGGCGCGGCCATACGTTGATCGAATTTATGATCGCAGTTGCGCTCGGACTGGTGGTGACAACGGGCGTCGTCTCGCTTTTCGCGACGCAGCGTGCAGCTTTCGACCACGCGAGCAATGCGCTGCGTATCCGCGATGCCGGCTTGACGGCGCTGACCGTCGTTGGCCAGCAATTGCAGATGGCCGGCTTCGTGCCCGCCGACGTCGCGCAATATCGCGCGCCGGCGCCCCTGTTCGGCTGTTCGGGAGGCCATCCCACGGGCACGGACGACAGCCGGCTGACGTGCGAGACGTTGTCTAGTAGATCTGACGGCGTCGCGGTGCGGTACGTCGGCGACAGCGTGTCGACGTGGCCGTCGTCCACGGGGCAGACAACGGATTGCCTCGGGCAAGCCGTGATGGGCAGCAGCGCTGCGCTCGGCGACCGCGGCGTGCCGGTGGTCAATCGCTTTTATGCCAAGGCGAGCAGTTCGACTGGCGAGCCGGAGCTCTATTGCGAAGGCAACGGCAAGACCGGGTCTGCGCAGCCGCTGGTCGAAGGCGTCGAACGCCTGCGCCTCAGGTACTGGCTTGCGGGCGCGACGAGTGCAGTGGATGCCGCCGCGGTGACAGCGGACCAGTGGTCGACCATCGTCGCGGTCGATCTGTGCGTTCTGGTGCGGGGCGCGCCGCAGGGGCAACGCTTCCGTTATGTCGACTGCGATGGCGTGAGTGGCGTGGCGACGGACTTCCGTCCGCGGCAAGCGTTCTGGCGACGCGTCGCGCTGCGCAATGACGCGGAGGGCGTGTCGTGATCGAAAGAAGTAGCAGAGCAGAGTGCAGTTGCATCCGCGAACCTTGGTGCGGCCGTGAACCGCAATGGCCGAAGCGCTGCTGCGGCCGCCCTCGCGGCCGTCGTTGTAGTCACGTCGCCCGCGCGCGGCAGCGTGGCGCTGTGCTGGCCATCGTCCTGTTGTTGTCGGCGATGCTGCTGGTGACGTCCGCGGCATGGTTCGAAGCATCGCTCGCGGCGGCGCGCAGCGCAGTCAACGTCCGCGACTACTTGCAGGCTTTTCACGCCGCGGATTCGGCATTGACCTTGTGTGCCCGCGGCGTCATCGGATCCGCGGGTGTGGGTGTGATCGCGTCGCAAGCTGCCCGTGAACCGGCGCAGTGGAAGCTCGAAACCGTGTTCGAAGCAGCCGCCGCGACGCCCATTGCGCAATGGCCGGGGTCCGTTCGCGCGCCGCAATGCGTGGTGGAAGAGTGGCGCATCGCCGGCCGCCCCAATGCGCGCGCGTATCTGCTCACCGCGCGCGGATTCGGCAAGAACCGGGAATCGCAAGTGTGGCTGCAGATGCAGTTGGTTCTCGACGGCAACGTAGTGGAACGCCATTGGCGGCGGGTCGCTGCGAGGCCCTTTTAACGAGGTGTTGATGAGAAGGCTGCAGATATCCGCGTTCACCTTGCTGGAACTGGTGATCACGCTCGCGATAGTCGCTGTGCTCGCATTGTTCGCCGTACCTGCCTATCGCAGCCAGGTCGCGCGTGCGCATAGAGTCGACGCGGCCTCCGCATTGTTGCGAGCGGCGCAATTCGTCGAGGGCGCGGCAAGCGACAGCATGCTTGCACTGCCGCCCGGCTTTAACCAGGCTCCGCAGTTGGGCTCGGCTGTGTATCGTCTGCGCGTGTTGCCCGCGGACGACGCCAACGGCGGCTATGCGATCGAAGCAGCACCCGATGAATCGGGACCGATGCGAGACGACGCATGCGGTGTCTTTACGCTCGACGCGACCGGGATGCGAGGTAACAGGAGCGCGGCGAACGGTTCGGTGCCGCCCAGCGCGGAATGTTGGGGCACGAGCTAGCGAGTGCGAGAACATGCCATGAAGCGTATGCCACCAAGCCTATGCGATGCGCCTCAGCCCTCGTCGCGGGAAGCGCCGGAAGCCCGCGACTCGCCTTTGATCTGCTGCCACACGCGGTACGCTTCCCACGCGGCGAACGCAAGGCTGCCCCACTTGAGTGCGGGCTTCGCACCCGCAGCGACCGTCGCGCGCAGCGGTTTCGCCAGCACCAGCGACACGAGAGAACTGATGACCGGATATTGCTTGAGAAGCGCGCCAATCGTGCCTGCATTCAGAAAGCTCGCTTTGGAGCCGCTGCCCATGCGCAGCCCGCCGAAGCCCGGCACGATAAATTTCAGCCAGCTAAAGTGGGTGACGGCCTCGCGCAGTTCCAGCGTGGCCTCTGCGAGCTCCATGCGCTCGACGTCCGCGCGCACGAGCAACAGTTCCTTGCGCAGCGCTCGCAGGTGGGGTGCGCTCAGGTCTCGCGCCGGCTGGCGCTTGTTGCGGTATGCAGTATTCGAGTAGCTATGGCTCATGGCGTGTCGGCAGTGAGGGAGCAGGAAACGGCGCAACGAACGACTCAGCTAACCATCGCAGCAACGGCGGACCTGGCAATGCGTCGCAATACTTCACAAGCGTCGCAGCAGGCGAACCGCGCTGCAGGCCTTCACGTCGCTACGGTCTGCGAAAGACGTCGCGGTCTTTCTCGAATTCGGCGATGGTAGCCTCGAACACCATAGGCGCATTGCGCAGGCCGCTGCGCGCCTTGAGCGCGCACACCAGTCCGGCAATCGCATAGACCAGCGTGATTCCGGCGAGCGCCTGCCAGCGGTAGGTGTCCCAGAACGCAATGGCGATCAACGCGGTCAGTGCGATCAGCGCCATGGTGGTCAGCATCATCGCGGCAAGGCCGAGAAAGAGCACGCCGAGAAGGCGATCCTTTTCCTCGGCGAGTTCAATGCCGACCAGCTCAAGGCGCGTTTGCAGAATGGCGGACACCGAACTGATGATGCGGCGTAACGGACTGTGTTGTTCGCGCTGCGAGTGTGTGTCGATCGTCATGGCTGTGGGCGTTGCGCGGATGGGCTAAGCGACGCTCGAGAAACGTGCGCGCCGGGACAAGCGGGCCAGCCGGACATGCGCCGGTCCACTCTATTTGGTCGCATGCCGGACGGGAGCCGTCCGGCCATGTGCGGTGTTACTTGCGGTTGATCAGGAGACCCAGCAGCACGCCGGCGCCCGCGGCGATGCCAATGGATGCCCACGGGTGCTCGTGGACGTAGTCGTCGGTTGCGCGAGCAGCCTTTTTGCCTTTCTCGACCACGACGACTTGCACGTCCGCCGCTTTTTCCCTGGCTTGCTTGAGACGGGACAGCGCCGTTTCGCGCAGTTCCGAAGCGCGCTCGCCCGTTGCGCTTGCGGCCTGTTTCAGCAGGTCTTCCGCGTCCGCGAGGACGGTTTTGATATCCGACATCAATCTCTCCTTGTTGACTTCCGACATTGACAGCTCCCCTTCGTCTCACGCCACGCGTGAATCGTAACCAAAGAAACGGCGACTGGCGAGCGCACGCCCGGTTCACCTCAGCGAATGCACGAACCGTTCCTGGCAAGGCGAAACTCCACTCAACACCACCTGCCTAACCTCGCAGATGATGTTAACGCAGGATGGAGTTGATCTGTCCCGCAAAGTTTCCACTAAATCGGCGAAAATTACAAAACCGCATAAAGTAGTGAGCCGAAGTTAGTTCGGCATAGGCGATCGCTGCCGTATGCTTTATCTTTTCGAGACTTGGCCGGCAGAAGCCCGCGCCAGTTGTCCGATAGCTTCCAGATACCTAAAGGAGATGCACATGAGTCTACGTCTTGGCGATATCGCACCGGATTTCGAGCAGGAGTCGAGTATCGGCCGCATCAAGTTTCACGACTGGCTCGGCGACAGCTGGGGCGTGCTGTTCTCGCATCCCGCCGACTTCACGCCGGTCTGCACCACCGAACTCGGTCTGACCGCCAAGCTCGCCGACGAATTTGCGAAGCGCAACGTCAAGACCATCGCATTGTCGGTCGACAGCGCCGAGTCGCATAAGGAATGGATCAAGGACATCAATGAAACGCAGGCAGCCAACGTCGGATTCCCGATCCTGGCCGATGGCGACCGCAAAGTGTCCGAGTTGTACGACATGATTCACCCGAACGCGAACGAAACGCTCACGGTGCGCTCGCTGTTCGTGATCGATCCGAAGAAGAAGGTGCGTCTCATCATCACGTATCCGGCAAGTACGGGGCGCAACTTCGACGAAGTGCTGCGCGTCATCGATTCGCTGCAACTCACCGACAACCATTCGGTCGCCACACCAGGCAACTGGAAACAGGGCGACGACGTGGTGATCGTGCCTTCGCTGAAAGACGAGGAGGTGATCAAACAGAAGTTCCCGAAGGGCTACAAGGCACTGCGTCCGTATCTGCGCATGACGCCGCAGCCGAACAAGTAAGTGCGGCGAGCGCCTCGGGAAAACGGCGGGTCGTCAACCCTCGACCCTCAACGTGCAACCTGTGAATGAAAGAAGGCCGGTTCATCCCGAACCGGCCTTCTTTTTGTGCGCCGAGCATGCGCAACAGCTTGGGGGTGCAAGTCCCCTGTCCAGCCTGATGGGGCGAAGGACTAGTGAAACGCAAGGGCGTCGTCGCGAGGCGGGGTCTGAAGGAAGCGTGTAGCAAAGCCACGACCTGACGAACAGAAACCAGATATGAGGCCTACCCGGTCGGACGAGCGAGCAAATGATCGCAAAGTCCTCAACCATCAAGGGCTGGGGTGGTAAATCTGGCAGGGGTGTGGTGAAGGCGGTTGAGCTTACCTCGGGAGGCCTGCCCGGTGTCCTGGAATCAGGACTGAACAACTCGCAAGGGTCGTTGATCGCCGTGCAGGAGTCAGCAGCGGGCATATTAGGGCGGCGACGCCTGAAGGCCCAAACGGAAAGGAGCGGCGAGTAAGCCGGAGAACTCGACATGGGAGCGCAGCAGAAAACGCATTGCGTCCTCGACAGCGGAGATAGGGGTGAAGCCCCGATGGCTGCTGGGCGAGGGGCTGAACCTATGGCGGCGAACCCCGAACCTGAAAGCCCGTCGGCTAGCGACCGACTGATGGAGGAAGTCTGCGAAAGGGAGAACCTGAAGCAGGCGTTGAAACGTGTGAAAGCGAACAAGGGTGCGGCGGGTGTGGACGGCATGACCGTCCGGGAGTTGCCGGCATACCTGCGTGAGCATTGGCCGTCGATACGGGCCTCGCTGCTAAGCGGAACATACAAACCCCAACCTGTAAGACGCGTCGAAATACCCAAGCCGGACGGTGGTGGCGTGCGCAAGCTCGGCATCCCTTGTGCGCTTGATCGATTCGTCCAGCAGGCGGTGTTGCAGGTGCTGCAAAGGCAGTGGGACCCAACATTCCCGGATGCCAGTTACGGCTTCCGTCCGGGGCGCTCAGCACATCAGGCCGTGGCCAAGGCGCAAATGTACATCCAGTCAGGGTATCGATGGCTTGTAGATTTGGACCTCGAGAAATACTTCGATCGCGTAAGCCACGATATCCTGATGAGTCGGGTCGCAAAGCGAGTCAGCGACAAACGGATGTTGAAGCTGATCCGCTCCTTCCTGACGGCGGGCGTGCTGCAGCACGGGCTGGTTGGTGCGACGGACGAGGGCACGCCCCAGGGCGGTCCCCTGTCACCGTTGTTATCCAATCTGCTGCTCGACGATCTTGATCGGGAGCTTGAGCGACGCGGACTGCGTTTCGTGAGGTACGCCGACGACTGTAACGTCTACGTACGCAGCGAACGCGCGGGCCAGCGGGTGATGGCGGGGTTGAAAGCCTTCCTTACCGGCAAGCTGAAGCTGAAGGTCAACGATGCGAAGAGCGCCGTTGCACGGCCTCACGCGCGTAAGTTCCTTGGATTCACGTTCACCCCACGGGTGTGGACTAAACGGCGCATCGCGCCCAAGGCTCTGGCCCGCTTCAAGGAACGCATCCGGGAACTGACTCAACGCACGCGAGGGGTCAGCGTCGACCAGATGATCGGCACGCTGAAACGATACCTGACCGGGTGGCGGGGCTACTTCGGCTTCTGCGAAACGCCACGCGTACTTCAGAAACTGGACGAATGGATTCGCCGCCGCCTGCGCTGTTTCTTCTGGAAGCAGTGGAAGCGTGGCCGGACCCGCTTCCGGGAGCTGATTGCGCGGGGTGTGAACCGGCACCTTGCTGCACAAACGGCGGGCTCGCCACACGGTGTCTGGCGCTTAAGCAATAGCCCGGCACTGAGCCAGGCGCTGTCGAATCGTTACTTCCGATCGCTGGGTCTTCCCTCGGTGGGGCCATCGCCGATCAACTGATCCGAACCGCCGTGTACGGACCCGTACGCACGGTGGTGTGGGAGGGGCCGGGCCGCGAGGCCTGCCCCTATCCCGATTACCGCTCGCGGGCCGGAACGCGCGGCCGTCGGCCTCGCAGGCGGCGCCTCGTCAAAACGTCAGAAAAACGCCTGAATGCCCGTTTGCGCGCGGCCGAGGATCAGCGCGTGAATATCGTGCGTGCCTTCGTACGTGTTGACCACTTCCAGATTCACCAGATGCCGTGCAATGCCGAATTCGTCGGAAATGCCGTTGCCGCCCAGCATGTCCCGCGCGAGCCGGGCGATGTCGAGCGCCTTGCCGCACGAATTGCGCTTCATGATCGAGGTGATTTCGACGGCCGCCGTGCCTTCGTCCTTCATGCGGCCAAGGCGTAGCACGCCTTGCAGGCCGAGCGTGATCTCGGTCTGCATGTCGGCGAGCTTTTTCTGAATCAGCTGGTTGGCCGCGAGCGGCCGGCCGAACTGCTTGCGATCGAGCACATACTGACGCGCGGTGTGCCAGCACGCCTCCGCCGCGCCGAGCGCGCCCCACGCAATGCCGTAACGCGCCGAGTTCAGGCACGTGAACGGACCGCGCAGGCCGCTTACTTCCGGAAAGCGGTTTTCCTCCGGCACGAACACTTCGTCGAGCACGATTTCGCCGGTGATCGAGGCCCGCAGGCCGACCTTGCTATGGATGGTCGGCGCCGACAGTCCTTTCCAGCCCTTCTCGAGAATGAAGCCGCGAATCGTGTCCTTGCCGTTCTCTTCGAGCTTCGCCCACACGACAAAGACATCGGCGATGGGCGAATTGGTAATCCACATTTTCGAGCCCGACAGCGAATAGCCGCCGTCGACTTTCTTCGCGCGCGTCACCATGCTGCCCGGGTCGGAGCCGTGGTTCGGCTCCGTGAGCCCGAAGCAGCCGATCCATTCGCCCGTGGCCAGCTTCGGCAGGTACTTCTGTTTCTGCGCCTCCGAGCCGAATTCGTAGATCGGCACCATGACGAGCGACGACTGCACCGACATCATCGAGCGGTAGCCGGAATCCACGCGCTCAACTTCCCGCGCAATCAGGCCATACGCCACGTAGTTGAGCCCCGGCCCGCCGTATTGCTCGGGAATGGTCGGGCCGAGCAGGCCGAGCTCGCCCATTTCGCGGAAGATTTCGATATCCGTCTTCTCGTGGCGGAACGCTTCGAGCACGCGCGGCTGCAGCTTGTCCTGCGCATACGCCGCGGCGGCGTCGCGCACCATACGTTCGTCTTCGGTGAGCTGCTGATCGAGCAGCAGCGGGTCTTCCCAGTGAAACTGCGCGGCCTCGGCCATGACGTATCTCCTGATGCTTGCCTGATTAGGCTTGACTAGAGTTCCGCTATGCGAAACAATGTTTTGCAAACGACACCCGAGTGTATCACCCCATGACGCCCGCAGCCACTCTCACCGAACCGCTCGACGAGCGCAAATTCGTCGTCGCCCTGGCACGCGGGCTCGATCTGCTGCGCGCATTCAAACCCGGCGAAACGATGCTCGGCAACCGCGATTTCGTCGAACGGACCGGTTTGCCGAAGGCCACCGTCAACCGCCTCGCCTATACGCTGACGGTGCTCGGCTATCTCCGGCTCGACGAGGCACTCGGCAAATACGCGCTGGACGCCGGCGTGCTGTCGTTGGGGTTCGCGCTGCTCTCGGGCACCGACACACTGGAACTCGCGCGCCCGCACATGCGCGCATTTGCACGCGAGGTGGGCGCGGCGGTCTCGCTCGGCTGCCGCGACGGCCTCGACATGATCTATCTGGACACGATCCGCAGTGAGACGGCGCTGACACTCGGCCTCGCGCCGGGCTCCAGACTGTCGATGCTGACGAGCTCCATGGGCCGGGCCTACCTCGCCGTGCAGCCCGCCGACGTACGCGACGCGCTGCTCGCCGAGCTGAAGAAAGCGGCGGGCAAGGGCGGGGCGGCGCAGGTGGCCGACGCCGTGAAGGAAATCGCCGCGTTCGGTACAGAGCGGTGCTGCTATTCGTTTCGGGCGTGGCACGACGACGTGAACGCCGTGGCGGTGCCGTTTCGCGAGCCGCGCGAGGGACGCTGGCTTGTGCTGAGCTGCAGCGGGCCGGCTTCGTCGATGGGAGAAGAGGTGTTTCGCGGCAAAGTGGCGCCGCGGCTGAAGGCGTTGGCGCGGCGCCTCGGGGACGCCGGCTGACGCGCGGCGCAGATCAGGCCGTGCGGTCGTGGTAGTGCGCGTTAAAGAGCGGCCCTTGCACAAAGCGCACATCGTATTGCTGCAACGCCTCGAACTGCGGTTCGTCCATCACGCGATTGAAAATGAGCGGAATCCGCAGCCGGCTCGCGTAGCCGACTAGCGGCTTGACGGTCGCATCGCGCAACGCAATGGCTGCGTCCATTTTCATAAAATCGAGCCGCGCGGTGTCCGATACCGACAGAATCTGCCCCGCGTTCGACAGATTGCCCGCCACCTTGAAGCCGTAGTGCTGGTAACTCTTCGTCAGATAGCCAAGAAAGGTTTTATGCGCGACGGCTGCCGCCGGCAGTTCGATCACGATTCGCGACGGATTCAGGCCGAACGACATCAACACGGTCGAGAAATGCCGGCCGTGGTCGTACTTCACGCTCTTCAGGAGCCGCTCGTGCACGCGCAGAAACAGCAGGCCGTGGCGTTGCGCGCCGAAGAAATTGATTGCATGCAGCGCGCGCGACATGCGGTCGAGGGCGACGAGTTCCTGGTCGTCGGCAATGCGGTCGAAGGCCTCGAACATATCGAACGGCGCGTCGTCGAGCCGCTGCGTGACCGCCTGGAAGCCGAGTTCGTCGCCGAAACGATCCACATTCTCCGCATCCGACGAAAGCGACTGCGCCAACGCGTGCACGCTGATGTCGAAGATCGGCTCATAGGCGCTCGTCAGCTCGAAGTCGGTGAAGCGCGCAAGCGCGACGTCTCCATGTGCGCCGCGCGCCATTGTCAGATGCTTGCCGAGAAAAGGATGCCCGGAGGCGCGCGCAACGAGATCGGGGATGGTCGGCGGAATCATTTAGGCGAATGGATCACTTGGGTGGCGCGTTCGGCACCGGAACAAAGGCGCGTGCGCCGCATGCTTCGATGGTAGCAGTCCAGGCTGCAGCGAAATGAACAAAATGCTCATAACCATATCCCGCGAACGCCTGTCGGCACGGGCTGCGGCCCGTCACGGCGTGCGCTTCCAGGGTATACGTTAATTTCACTTAACGTAATTCGTTTTACTATTCGTAAATGTGCCGCCGACTAGGGCAGCGGCGAACTCGTGCCGCGAAGGGAATCGCATGCTGCGGGCGGCGGCCGTGCGCATGCTGACTCGCGCAGCCGCGAGGCGCCCCGGCGCCCTCGGCGCGCCGCCGCGGCCCCGCAGCCACGCCCGCACCGAAAACCGCGTGAGCCAAACCCTTGCGCCACACCCCTTGAGACAAACCGGGCACAACGAAACGAGCATCAACGGAGAACCATGCATGGACACCTCAACACGTCAGCCGGATACGGCCGGCTCGCGGTTCGAAATCGAGCCCGGCTATCAGTCTGGCTTTGCTAACGAATTCGCGACGGAGGCTCTGCCGGGCGCGCTGCCCGTGGGACGCAATTCGCCGCAGCGCGCGGCCTATGGTTTGTATGCGGAGCAGCTGTCCGGCACCGCCTTCACTGCGCCGCGCGGGCATAACCGGCGTTCGTGGCTGTACCGCATCCGCCCGGCGGCAGTGCACAAGCCGTTCACGCTGCTGCCCTCCGCGCGGCTCGTCGCCAACTTCACGGAAGTCCCGCCGACGCCGCCCAACCAGTTGCGCTGGGACGCTTTGCCAATGCCGGCCGAGCCGACCGATTTCATCGACGGCTGGGTGACGATGGCGGGCAACGGCGCGGCCGAATCGATGAGCGGCTGTGCGATCCACCTGTACGCGGCGAATCGCTCCATGCAGGACCGCTTCTTCTACAACGCGGACGGCGAATTGCTGATCGTGCCGCAGGAAGGCCGCCTCGACATCGCAACCGAAATGGGCCGGCTTGAAGTGGCGCCGTTCGAGATTGTGGTGATTCCGCGCGGCGTGCGCTTTGCAGTGAGCCTGCCGGACGGCGCCGCGCGCGGTTACATCTGCGAAAACTTCGGGGCCTTGCTGCGCTTGCCGGATCTCGGTCCGATCGGCTCCAACGGTCTCGCCAATCCGCGCGACTTCCTCACGCCGCATGCCGCGTACGAAGACCGCGAGGGCGATTTCGAGCTCGTCGCGAAGATGAACGGCAACCTGTGGCGCGCGGACATCGGCCATTCGCCGCTCGACGTGGTGGCGTGGCACGGCAATTACGCGCCGTACAAATACGACTTGCGGCGCTTCAACACAATCGGCTCGATCAGCTTCGACCATCCGGATCCGTCTATCTTTCTCGTGCTGCAATCGCAAAGCGACACGCCGGGCGTCGATACGATCGACTTCGTGATCTTCCCGCCGCGCTGGCTCGCCGCGGAAGATACGTTCCGCCCGCCCTGGTTCCATCGCAATGTGGCGAGCGAGTTCATGGGCCTCGTGCATGGCGTGTACGACGCCAAGGCCGAGGGCTTCGTGCCGGGCGGCGCGAGCCTGCATAACTGCATGTCGGGCCACGGCCCCGACGCCGAGACCTTCGAGAAAGCGTCCCTGAGCGATACGTCCAGGCCGAACAAGGTGGGCGACACAATGGCCTTCATGTTCGAAACCCGCACGCTGATCAAGCCGACCCGTTTCGCGCTCGAAACCGCGCAGTTGCAGGCGCACTACTACGAGTGCTGGCAGGGTCTCAAGAAACACTTCAATCCGGAGCAACGATGAGCGTAGTGAGCGATCTTCAGGCAACGCTCGATCCGTCGCGCAAGAGCTGGGTCGAGTCGGCCAACCAGCCGGCCAACGATTTTTCGATCCAGAATCTGCCGTTCGGCATTTTCAGCGACAGCACGAACGCGGCGCGCCGCGCAGGCGTGGCGATAGGCGATGAAATCGTCGACCTCGCCGCATTGCAGGCGGCGGGACTGCTGACGGTGCCGTCGAATGCCAACGTGTTTGCGCGCGATACGCTGAACGACTTTATCGCCCTTGGCCGCGACGCATGGCGCAGCGTGCGCATCCAGTTGAGCGCGCTGCTGTCGCGCGATACCGCCACTTTGCGCGACGACACGGCGCTGCGCGCGAAGGCGCTGGTGCGCCAGGCCGATGCGCGGCTCCATCTGCCGGTAGATATTCCAGGCTACACCGATTTTTACTCGTCGAAAGAACACGCGACCAATGTCGGCTGCATGTTCCGCGATCCGAAGAACGCACTGCTGCCGAACTGGTCCGAGATGCCGATCGGCTACAACGGGCGTGCGTCGTCGGTCGTGGTGAGCGGCACGCCGGTGCGTCGGCCGAAGGGTCAACTGAAGCTGCCCGATCAGGAGCGGCCGGTGTTCGGCGCCTGCCGCAAGCTCGACATCGAACTGGAGACGGGCTTTGTGATCGGCGGCGGCAACGCGTTGGGCGAGCCGATTGCGTGTGCCAATGCCGAAGCGCACATCTTCGGCATGGTGTTGCTCAACGACTGGAGCGCGCGCGACATCCAGCAGTGGGAATACGTGCCGCTCGGGCCGTTCAATTCGAAGGGCTTTGCGACGACCATCTCGCCGTGGATCGTCACGCTCGACGCGCTCGAGCCATTTCGCGTCGCGCAGCCTGTGCAGGAGCCGCAGCCGCTCGAGTATCTGCGGCACGCGGGCGACCATGCATTCGACATCGCGCTCGAAGTCACGCTGCGGCCGCACGGCGCGAAACAGGCGACCACCATCGCGCGGACCAACTTCAAATACATGTACTGGACGATGGCGCAGCAACTCGCGCATCACACGGTGGCGGGCTGCAACACGCGCGTGGGCGATCTGATGGGCTCCGGCACGATCAGCGGTCCGACCGACGATTCGTACGGCAGCCTGCTCGAACTGACGTGGAACGGCAAGAAGCCCCTGGAGCTGAAAGAGGGCGGCACGCGCAGTTTTATCGAAGACGGCGATGAATTGACATTGGCCGGCTGGTGCCAGGGCGAGGGGTATCGCGTGGGCTTCGGCGCGTGCGTCGGGGAAGTCTTGCCGGCGCGGAACTGAGCGCCGAGGGCGCCGGTCGTCGCACGAAGCCGGTCGGCGCCCCCGGCCCCCGGCCCCCGGCCTTGAGCCGCCCGTCTTGAGCCTTGAGCCGCGCGGCAGCCGCGTTTAGCCGGCCATCGCCACCCGCTGCGCGCGCCGGTCGATGGACACCGACCACAGCGTCAGCAGCAGCGCGCCAATCGACGTCGCCACGCCGACCCACGGCAGCATCGTCAACGGCGCGCCCGCGCCGATTGCCATGCCGCCGAGCCATGCGCCCGTCGCATTGCCGAGGTTGAACGCGCCCTGATTCAGCGTCGACGCGAGATTGGGCGCGTGACTCGCACGGTCGACGATCAGCATCTGCAGCGGCGGCACGATTGCAAAGGCGAGAACGCCCCACGCGAAAATCGTGATCATTGCCGGAATTTCAGCGTGCATGGTGCCGGCGAAAATCGTCAGTATCACGACGATCGCGAGGAGGAACGCTACCAGCGAGGGCATCAGGCGCCAGTCGGCGAGCTTGCCGCCAAGCGTGCTGCCCACCGTTAGTCCAAGCCCGAACAGCAGCAGCACGAGTGTGACGGCGTGCGGCGTAAAGCCGGTCACGTCTTCGAGAATCGGCGTGATGTACGTGAAAGTGGAGAACAGGCTGGCCGACGCCAGCACGCTGATGCCGAGCACCATCAGCACCTGCGGATTCTTCAGCACGCTGAATTCGCGCACGAGGCTCGCCTTCTGCATTTCGATCTTTGCCGGCAGGCAAACGGCGAGCGCGACGGCCGCGGCAATGCCGATGCCCGTCACCGCCCAGAAGGTCGCCCGCCAGCCGGCCGCCTGGCCGAGCGCCGTGCCGAGCGGCACGCCCAATACATTGGCGAGCGTGAGGCCAGTGAACATCAGCGCGATGGCCTGCGCGCGGCGGTTCGGCGCGACGAGCCCCGCTGCCACCACGGAACCGATGCCGAAAAACGCGCCATGGCAGAACGCGGTGACGATGCGCGCGGCCATCAGCACGGCATAGCCGGGCGCGAGCGCGCACAGCAGATTGCCGACGATGAACACGCCGATCAGGCTCATCAGCGCTTTTTTGCGCGGCATGTTGGCAACCGCGATTGCGACGATGGGCGCGCCGATGGTCACGCCGAGCGCATACGCCGAGACCAGCATGCCGGCCGCCGGGATGGAGACGGACAGGTCGCGGGCGACGTTGGGCAAGAGCCCCATGATGACGAATTCGGTGGTGCCGATGCCAAAGGCGGCAACGGCAAGAGCAAGCAGGGGCAAAGGCATGGCGACGGACTGTGAATCGGCGCGGCGCAAGGCGTCGCGCGGCCGGCGCGCGTTTTCGGGGCGAGAGCGCGGGCGCCGTGCGGGAGCAAAACAGTCAGGGATTCTACCTAAGTCAAAACGATAGTGCTGCGGGCGGCGCAGCTGTTGTTCGCAGGTGTTGCTTTTAGCCGAGCGTTTTGCCGCGCCGTTCCGCGCCTTGTGCAAAGCGGGCGGCGCCTGCGATACCTTCGTCGACGACCGCCCGGTATCCGCCGGCGCCTTCGCGCCGCAGTGCCTCGGCGAAATCGTCCAGCATGCTGTTTTCGAGGACGGAGCGGCGGTCGGCCAGCAGCGCGGCCTGCGGGAACGCGGCCAGTTCGGCTGCGAGTTGCTCTGCGCCGGCCCGCGCACCGCCCTTGGGCACGATCCGGTTGGCGAGCCCGAAATCGAGCGCTTCCTGCGCGCTGACGGCGCGGCCGGTGAGTATCAGATCGAGCGCGCGCGACACGCCGATCAGCCGCGGCAGACGAATCGTCCCGCCATCGATCAACGGAATGCCGACGCGGCGGCAAAACACGCCGAGCACCGCATTTTCTTCGACGACACGCAGGTCGCACATCGCGGCGAGCTCCAGGCCGCCGGCGACCGCATAGCCTGCAATTGCCGCCACGACCGGCTTGGTGAAATTCATGCGCGTCGGGCCCATGGGTCCGGGGCCACTGCCGTCCGCATGAATTTCATTGCGGCGCGTTTCGTCCGCGAGCGCGCTCAGGTCTGCGCCCGCGCAGAAGGTGCCGCCGGCGCCGAACAGCACGGCGGCGCGCCACGCCGGCTCCGTTTCGAAGCATTGGAAGGCGGCGCCGAGCGCGTCGGCGACATGGCGGTCGACGGCATTTCGACGCTCGGCACGCTCAAGCACGATCGTTGCTACGCCGTTATCGTGGTTAGGCTCGATGCGCACATATTCGTTGAAATTTCGGGTGTCTGTCATCGTCGTGTCCTTGAAGGTCCGCGTCCGCCCGTTGAGTCGGGCGGTTGTGCAGCGCTCATGCAGAGCAGTTAATACCGTGGCTTGACATGCTTCTTTCACAATCGACTCGTAGCGTTAGCGATCTCTTAACGCGCTGGCGAAACCCGGCCAGCATATCGAGCCTGCCTTTGCCTCTATCGAATTCATCGTCCGCGGGTGCGCCGGCCTGCTCGGAGACAGTCTGGATCGTGCCGCTTCAGCAGCATTCATGGTACGACCATGTGCGGTTAAAACGCGTCTTTGTTGCCGACGGCACGCGGCACCAGGTGGTGCTGATCGACGTGCGCAAGCTGCTTGCATGCGCCGATCGCGACAACACCGACTATGTGCTGAAGCCTGTCGCCGAATGGCATGCGGGGAAGGTGCGCGGCATTCGCGAGTTTCTCGATCCGGACAATCCGCGCATTCCGCAAATGCCGTACGTGACCATCTCGACGCGTCGCGCGCCGGGCGTACTCGGCTGGTTCGGTATCGAGCGCGAGGGCGTGGTGGCGTTTCGCAACGGCCAGCATCGCGCGCGCTATCTCGCCGAGGCTGGCGCGCGCTGGTTCCCGGTGGAAGTGCATGAGCGGGAGGCGGCGTTGCTGCGCGAGATGTGCGGCGCGCCGGACGACGCGCGCACGGCGATTCGCCCGGTCTTGCTGAACGCGGGCGGCGTTTGAAGGCGGCCGCGTTCAGCGAAACCGGGGACTGAGAAGCCCGATCTAGCGGTTGGGCGCGGCGCGTTGCCAGCCGCGCCGGCCTGTCACGCGGCTGGGTCCACGACTGTTCTCTACGCGATCTCGTTTGTCGTCTTGTGTCGACGGCCGGTCGCGCGCTTCATCGCCTTGCACGGGAACCGCCGTTTCGCTTCGCTGTTTCGTTTTAAAGGTGGGAATGGGCGAATTCCGGTCATGGCGATAGGCGGGATTCGCGTGAGCGAAGCCGTCAAAATCGCTATTAAAAAAGATGATTAAACCGCATGCAAAGCGATTTTTACTTAGGTCCATCAATTAGAAAGTCAAGGTTTAATGCCAGAAAAAAGGGCGTTGACACACCCGCTAAATTTAATTAATTTAAAAAAAGCGCGCGATCAATCGGCTCAATTTGCCTAGGCCTTGCGGGCCGAGCCCATGGGAAGCAGTGTGCATGCCGGCGCGTGGCTTCCTGAGTCGTTCGCGGAATCCGGTGTGCTGCACTTTGCTTAACGACGCTTAGCGGAATGATTATGTCCGGAAATCGACTCACATTAAATTACGGAAAGAATGATTCGGCTTGATTCGATTGCGAATTGACGAGCGCTGCAATCGGCTATTCGATTCGATCTTAATTCGTTTCCATTATCGGCCGTGGGCGCGCTGACCGGTCTCGCCGGCGAGCGAGGCTAAGCAGTCCGACGTCGGCCAAGGGCAGCGCCTGCGTGTGGCCGACCACGCGTATCGATTAGTACAACAAACGAAACAACGAGGACATGATGGACTGGCTACATCACATCTTTCAGAAATCTCCTGAAATCGCGCTGTTCTTATCGCTGGCAGCCGGTTACTTCATCGGCCAGATCAACTTCGGCAAATTTCAGTTAGGCGGCGTCGGCGGCTCGTTGCTGGCGGCCGTGGTCATCAGTCAGGCTGGCGTCACGATCGATAGCGGCGTCAAGGCGGTCATGTTCGCCGTGTTTATCTACGCAGTCGGTTACGACTCCGGGCCGGGCTTTTTCAATTCGCTCAACCGCAAGACGCTGCGAGAGATCGCCATGGCGGTCTTTCTTGCGGTCACGGCATTGATCACCGTGGTGGTCTGCGCGAAGCTGTTCCATCTCAACAAGGGACTCGCCGCCGGGCTGGCGGGCGGCGCGCTGACGCAATCCGCGATCATCGGCACCGCGGGCGATGCCATCGCGCGCCTCGGGCTGCCCGCCGACGAGGTCAAGTCCCTGCAATCCGACGTCGCGATTGCGTATGCCGTGACCTATGTGTTCGGTTCGCTCGGCGCCATCATCGTGTGCGTGAACGTGCTGCCGAAGTTCATGGGGCAGAGCCTGCGCGATGCATCGGTCGAAGCCGAACGCGACCTCGCACCGGGCGGGCCGTCCCGCGCGCCCGGACAGCTTGTAGCGTTACCGGAACTGGTGGGGCGCGCGTACCGGATCGACTTCAGCGCCGGCAAGACCGTCAAAGAGGTGGAGACGCTGCATCGCGACCTGCTGACCATCGAGCGCGTCAAGCGGGGCGGCCACGCGCTGGACCCGACGCCCGATCTCCTACTCGCGCCCGACGACGTCGTGCTGGTGGTGGGCCGCCGCGAAGCCGTGGTCGATTTCGGCGCAAACGGCAGCGAGGTGGCCGGCATCGGCGACCTGGGCGTCGTCATGCAAACACGCGAAGGCGTGTTCACGCGCAAAGGCATGAATCACACGACGATTGCCGCCGCGCGCGAACTCGTCGATCGCGATATGCGCCACGGCGTGTATATCCAGAGCGTGTCGCGTGCCGGCCAGCCGCTGCCGCTGCTGCCCGAGACGAAGCTCGAACACGGCGACGTCATCACCTTCTACGGATCGCCTAAGGACACAAAGCGCGCGGTGGAAGCCGCCGGCTACGAATTGCCGTACTCCAACAAGACGGATTTCATCTACATGGGCGCGGGTCTCGTGCTCGGGCTGCTGATCGGGCTGATCGTCGTCGACGTCGGCGGCATTCCGCTCACGCTCGGCTCGGGCGGAGGCTGCCTGCTTGCCGGCCTGCTGTTCGGCTGGATGCGCGGCAAGCATCCGATGTATGGCGTCATGCCCACGGCGGCGTCGCAGTTGCTGAAGGACTTCGGACTCGCGGCCTTCGTCGCCGTGGTCGGCTTGAATTCCGGCTTGCAGGCTGTGGTGACGGTCAAGCAAAGCGGCATGACGATCTTCCTGCTCGGGGTGTTCGTCACGCTCTTTCCGCTTCTCCTCACGATGCTGTTCGGCCGCTACGTGCTCCGCTACAACAACGCGGCCATCCTGGCGGGTGCGCTCACCGGCTCGCGCAGTGCCAATCCGGCGTTCGGCGGCGTACTCGACAAGGCGGAGAGCGCGGCGCCCACCGTGCCGTTCGCGATCACCTATGCGATCGCAAACGTCGCCTTGACGCTGCTAGGGCCGCTCGTCGTCGGACTCGTCTAGAAAACGCATCGCATCCTTTCTTCGCGCGGTCCGGGGCGTCGTTCCTCGATGCCCGGTCGCGCCTTTCATCGGGTTCATCGGAGAACGCATCATGGCAAAACAGAATGGCGGCACCACGCATGCAGACATGGCTCAACCGGGTCTTGCGGCGCTCAGCCCGTTTGAGTTGAAGGACGAACTCATCAAGGCGGCGGGCGGCGGTGTCGTGGAGCGTCCGGCCAACATGGCCATGCTCAACGCAGGACGCGGCAATCCGAATTTTCTCGCGACGATTCCGCGTCACGGTTTCTGGCAGCTCGGTCTGTTTGCGATGCGCGAGTCGGAGCGCTCGTTCGCTTACATGCCCGAGGGCGTTGGCGGATTTCCACGGCGCGAGGGCCTCGAGGAGCGCTTCGACCTGTTCCTGCGCGAAAACCGCGGCGTGCCGGGAATCGACTTTTTGCGCGGCGCGGTGTCGTATGTGCGCGATCAATTGGGACTGTCCGCGGGCGACTTTCTGTATGAGATGTGCGAGGGGATTCTGGCATCGAACTATCCGGTGCCGGATAGAATGCTTAAGCTCTCCGAAGTAATTGTCGGACAGTACCTGCGTCGCGAGATGATCGGTCAACATCCGTTCGTCGGCGAGTTCGACGTATTCGCCGTGGAAGGCGGTACCGCGGCCATGACGTACATTTTCAACACGCTGCGCGAGAATCACCTCATCAGCACGGGCGATACGATTGCGCTCGGCATGCCTATCTTTACGCCGTACATCGAGATCCCGCGGCTGAACGACTATCAGCTGAACGTGGTGAATCTCGAAGCCGACGTCGCAAACGGCTGGCAGTATTCGAAACGCGAACTCGACAAGCTGCGCGATCCGAAGGTGAAGGCGTTCTTTCTGGTGAACCCGAGCAATCCGCCTTCCGTGAAAATCGACGACGAAAGTCTTCAATACATTGCCGACATCGTAAATGAGCGGCCCGATCTGATTCTCCTCACCGACGACGTGTACGGCACCTTCGCCGACAACTTCGTTTCGCTGTTCGCGCTCGCGCCAAAGAACACCATTCTCGTGTATTCGTATTCGAAGTACTTCGGCGCGACCGGCTGGCGCCTCGGCACGATTGCGACGCATCGCGACAACGTGCTCGACAGGTTGATCGCCGAATTGCCGGAGGACGTAAAAAGACAGCTGCACGAACGCTACGAGTCGATTACCACCGAGCCGGGCAAGCTCAAGTTCATCGACCGTCTGGTGGCGGACAGCCGCACCGTCGCGCTGAATCACACTGCCGGGCTGTCCACGCCGCAGCAGGTGCAAATGGCGCTGTTTTCGCTGTTCTCGCTGATGGACACGCCGGACGCCTACAAGAATGCGTTAAAGCGCCTGATCCGCAAGCGCAAGCAGGCGCTTTACGAAGAGGTGGGCATTTCGTTCAAGGACGACGACCCGAATCAGGTCGACTACTACACTATTCTCGACGTGGAGTACCTCGGCGAGCGGGCGCATGGGCGCGAGTTCGTCGACTGGCTGCTGAGCAACACCGAGCCTTCCGAACTGCTGTTTCGCCTCGCGCGCGAAGCGCGTGTCGTGCTGTTGCCGGGACGCGGCTTCGGCACGCAGCATCCGTCGGGCCGTGTGTCGCTCGCGAACCTCAACGAGTCCGATTACCGGCAGATCGGGCGGGCCATGCGCCGTCTGATCGAGGAATATGTCGAGCGTTTCAATGCGGCGACCGGGAAGAAACTCGACAGGAGCGCCGTGAAATGACGCTTGAGCAACCGTTGCCTGACTCGGCGTGGGCGGCACGGTTGCACGAAGCATGGTCAAAAAACTTGCGCAATCGCGCGGATCAGTGAATCATCGAACGACGGCCTTGCCAGCATGGCAGCTGACGAGGCCGTTGGCTCCTATGCATTCCATCTTGCGCTTTCCTTCAAGTACCGATCATGCCGACTTCATCATTCAACGTTGCGCCTACTGCTGTGCCGTGCCCGGTTGTCGAATCGCTCGACGCCATTCTTCCCGAAGAGCCGTTGCTGATGATGGGCGCCGGTCCCGTGCCGATCCCCGCGGCCGTCGCGAAGGCCAACACGATCGTCATCAACCATTTGGGCGCGACGATGGTGAAGGTGATCAGCCAGGTGAAGACGATGGCGCGCTATGTGTTCCAGACGCATTCGAAATGGGTGCTGGGCGTCGCGGGCCCGGGCTCGGCCGCGATGGAAATGGCGATCTCCAATCTCGCTTGGGAAGGCACGCGCGTCCTGAGCATCAAGAATGGCTTCTTCAGCGGACGGATGGCCGAGATGGGCCGCCGCGTCGGTGCGCAGGTGAGCGTGCTGGAAGTAGCCGACAGGTCGGTGGCAGGTCTCGAGCAGATCGCGGACGCGATTCGCCGCGAGCGCCCTGAGATCGTCACGATCGTGCAGGGCGAGACGTCGAATACGGTGTGGAATTATCAATTGAAGGACATCGCGGCGCTGGCGAAAGCGGCGGGCGCGCTCGTGATCGTCGACGCCGTCTGCACATTGAGCACAATGCCGCTCGCGATGGACGCGTGGGGTATCGACGCGGTCATCACCGGTGGGCAGAAGGGTTTGTCGTCGATTCCGGGCGTCTCGCTGATTGCGTTTTCCGATGCGGCGTGGGAGCGGGTGAAGGGACGGACGGCGCCGAACGCGCATTGGTGCCTGGACGCATCGCTTGCTGAGAACTTCTGGCACAACGCGGGGTATCACTACACGGCGCCGGTGTCGGGCGTGCTCGCGCTGCACGAAGCGTTGCGGCTCGTATGCGCCGAGACGCTGGAGAAGCGTTTCGCGCGGCACTTGAAGTGTTCCGTGGCATTACAGGAGGGCGTGACGGCGCTCGGTCTGCAGTTGTATGCGCCGAAGGAGTGCCGGTTGAATTCGGTGGTGGGGATCGAGGTGCCCCCGGGCTTGAGTCCGGGCGATGTCTGCGCGCATATTTCGCGGCAGCATCAGGTGGAGATTTCCGGGTCGTTCGGATTGCCGATTGTCCGCATTGGGCAGATGGGCGAGCAGTGCCGTGAGCATAATCTTTTCCGGACCGTGCATGCGTTGGGGCGGACGATGGTGGATCTTGGAGTGAAGGTGGATTTGCCTGCCGGCGTGGCGGCGTTGGAGAGGGGGTTGTCGGGGGGGAAGTGAGGGTTTGCTGGTTTTGTTGTTTGACGTGGTTAACCCCCTTGGCCTTTCCTTGAGGTCACGGTGGTCTATTGGTGTTGCCCCTGTGCGGGGCGGCACCTACTTTCTTTGCATGCCGCAAAGAAAGTAGGCAAAGAAAGCGGCTTTACCCCGCCAGCTTATAAATGTGTCCCCTGGCTTGGAGGGGGTAGTGGTGCATCTGGAATCTGTGTTTTCGCACACTCCGCGCTAGTGACAAGGCAGTCATGCTTCCCGCCTCGCACGGCGTGCTCGCCGGAAGCGGCGGCCCGAAGCCAGTCGCTCGCGATTACGCATGGCGGGGCCGTCGGCTGCGCCTCGGCGAGGTGCTCAGGGGTTTGGCGAGGCGGCGGTGAAATGTGGGGCGCAATCGGCGCGCGTCCTGGGTCAGGGACCGGCGCAACTGACCCACAAAATGATCAGGAAACCAAACAGAAAGGGGAGCGGTTGAACGGAGGGTGGTGTTGAGAACGACCGCTGCGGCGCGCGAAGCGTCGCCGGAAGAATGACTGCCTTGTCACGGGGGTGGAATGTGCGAGGGCACGGATTCCAGATGCACCACTGCCCCCTCCAAGCGAGGGCCCCACTTATGAGCTGGCGGTTGGAGCCCGCTTTCTTTGCTTACTTTCTTTGCGGCGGCAAAGAAAGTAAGTGCCGCCCCGCACAGGGGCAACACTAATAGACCACCGCGAATTCAAGGAAAGGCCAAGGGGTTTCAACACAGCCAAGCCAAAAAGCCAGAAAACATAAAACGGAAAACCAGAAAACGGAAAACCAGAAAACCTCAAAGCGCCGCAGGCATCTTCCCGACCCTCACATCCCGAACATAAAGAAATCCCGACAACACCACGGCCGCCGCAGCGGCCACAGCCGCAAACAAAAACACCGACCCATACCCGAACTCGCCGGCGATATACCCGGCCAGCGGCCCCGTAATCCCCAACGACAAATCCAGAAACACCGAATAAGCCGACAAAGCGGCCCCCCGGCTGGCCGGCGGCACGAGCCCCACCGCCTCGACGCCAAGCGCAGGGAAAACCAGTGCAAAACCAAAGCCGGTCAACGCAGCACCCGCAAGCGCGACATGCGGCTCAGGCGCGAGCCACAGCATCAGCAAGCCGACACATTCGAAGGAAAACGAAGCAATCGCGACGCGGAATCCGCCATACGTCTTGATCGTGTTGGCGAACAGCAGCCGCGCGCCGATGAACAGCGTCCCGAACACCGTCAGCGACAACGCCGCGTTCGGCCACTGCTTCGCTGCATAAAACAAGGTGATGAACGTCGCGATCGAGCCAAAGCCGGCCGAGCCGAGCGCGAGGCCGATACCGTGCGGCAGCACCCGCGTGAACACGCTTCGGTACGACATCCGCTCGCCATGCACGACAGGCACAGGCATCATCGACCGGGCGAGGTAGTAGCCGAGCGCCGCCAGCAGTATCACGAGAATGCCGAGCGCCGCAAAGCCGACCGTCCGCTCGATCGCGACGCCGAGCGGCGCGCCTACCGCCAGCGCGCCATATGTCGCGATGCCGTTCCACGAGATCACGCGTGCATTGTTGTTCGTGCCCACGCGGCCGATCCCCCACAGAATCGCACCCGTGCCGCACAGGCTTTCCCCGAAGCCGAGCACGAGCCGGCTGCAAACCAGCAGGGTGAGACTCGCCGCCGGCCAGCGCCCGCTCAACACCGCCAGCAACAACAGAACGCCGCTCGCGCCGCAGCCGAGCAAACCGATCGACACCGTGCGCTTCGGCCCGAGCGTGTCCGCGGAACGGCCGGCGAGCGGCCGCGAGGCCAGCGTCGCGAGGTACTGCACGCTGATCGCCGCGCCCGCGAGAACCGCGCTGTAGCCGAGGTCGTCGTGGACATAGCCGGGCAGCACGGCGAGCGGAATGCCGATCGTCAGGTAGCAAAGAAACGTGAAAAAGACGACCGGAATGATCTGCAGGGTCGTCGCGAATTCGCTGCGAGTTGTTGCTGTGTCGGTGGACATGGGGAAAACGAGACTTGAAAACGGCGGGAAGGCGTGATTTTCCCATGGAGCCGATTCTCTTGCAGCGTTTGCTTAATAATCATCGGACGAAAACAGGGCGAGGGGCCCCGATAGCACGGCCTTCGACGCTGAAGAGGCGGCCTCTTTCGCCGAATTCCGTCGCGCCAGCACAACATGAAGTGTCCGCAACGCATCAAAACTGGCAAAAATGCCTTGAACCTGCCACAACAACATAAGCCCACGCCCCGCAAAATCCATCTCGTTATCGCTTAACGAATATGTCCCGCATGCGATCCGGCCTATGGGTTGTATTTATTGACGGTGATAGTTTTCGAACCATTCCCGCGGTATTGGCAACCGCACATGAGATTCGAGACATCGAGAGCACGAGACATGACTGAGCCGATTCGCTTCTACCACCGCAACGCGATCCGCGAAATCACGGACGCGCCCGTCACCCGCACGGTCTTGCAGTACCTACGCGAGGACGCGCACTGCACCGGCACCAAGGAAGGCTGTGCCGAGGGCGATTGCGGCGCGTGCACGGTCGTGGTCGGCGAACGCAACGAAGCAGGCGGCGTCGAATTCAAGGCGGTCAACGCCTGCATCCAGTTCCTGCCCACGCTCGACGGCAAGGCGCTTTTCACCGTCGAAGATCTGCGCCAGCCGGACGGCTCGCTGCATCCGGTGCAGGAAGCGATGGTCGAATGCCACGGCTCGCAATGCGGTTTCTGCACGCCGGGCTTTGTCATGTCGATGTGGTCGCTCTATGAAAAGCACGGCCACGAACAGGGCTGCGCGAACAGGACGGTGCCTTCGCGTGAAGACATCAGCAACGCGCTGACCGGCAACCTGTGCCGCTGCACCGGCTATCGTCCGATCGTGGATGCGGCCGTGCGCATGTTCGAAGCGCCCGCGCCCAAGGCGCCTGTCGATGTCGCCGCGCTGGCGGACACGCTCGCCACACTGCAACGCAACGACACGTTCCATTACGAACGCGCCGGCCAGCGCTTTCACGCACCGCGCACGGTGGAAGCGCTTGCGCAGATCAAGGAGGCCGAGCCCGCCGTGCGCATTCTCGCGGGCAGCACGGACATCGGCCTGTGGGTGACGAAGCAGATGCGCGAACTGGGCAATGTGGTCTACGTCGGGCAGATCGCCGAGCTGCAGAAGCTCGAAACGCGCGGCGAATGGATCGAAATCGGCGCGGCCGTGACCGTCGAAAAAGCGTATGCGGAGATCGCGAAGCAGTATCCGGAAGTCACCGAGATGTGGCAACGCTTCGCCTCGCTGCCCATTCGCAACGCCGGCACGCTCGGCGGCAACATCGCGAACGGCTCGCCGATCGGCGATTCCATGCCCGGCCTCATCGCGCTCGGCGCGCGCGTGATCCTGCGCGGCGGCGCGACGGAACGCGACATGCCGCTCGAGGACCTGTACCTCGCTTATCAGAAGAAAGATATGGCGGAGCACGAGTTCGTCGTCGGCGTGAAGGTGCCGACGCGCACCGGCGCGCGCGCGAAGCTGCAGTTCCGCACCTACAAGCTCTCCAAGCGTTTCGACTCCGACATTTCCGCCGTGTGCGCGGCGTTCTCCTTTATCGCGGACGGCAAGCTGATTCGCGAGCCGCGCATCGCGTTCGGCGGCATGGCGGCGACGCCGAAGCGCGCCACGCACGCCGAGGCCGTGCTGCGCGACGCCGAATGGCACGAAGCCACCGCGCAGGCCGCGATGCTCGCGCTCGGCAACGACTACACGCCGCTCTCCGACATGCGCGCGACCAGCGACTATCGTCTGGAAGCCGCGAAAAACACGCTGTATCGCTTCTGGCTCGAAACACGCCCGAACAATCCGCTGCCGAAAAGCGCGCTCGACGTGCGCGCGGTCGCCGCGGCCTGTGCGCCTGCCGATGTGAATCGCGATGTCAATGCGGCCGCCGGCGCCTAAGGCGCAAGACGCGCGCGATCCACGAGGAATACGGAGAACTAAACAATGAATCAGCATGCCGAACCCTTCCTGAAAGATGCTCAGGCGATCGACGACTTCACGCAGGTTCACGTGTCGCGTCCGCATGAATCCGCGCATCTGCACGTGAGCGGCCGCGCCACCTATACCGACGACATCCCGACGGTAGCCGGCACGCTGCACGCGGCGCTCGGTCTGTCGGCGAAAGCGCACGCGAAGATCGTGTCGATGTCGTTCGACAAAGTGCGCGCCACGCCCGGCGTCGTCGCGATCTTCACGGCCGACGACATTCCCGGCGCCAACGACGTCGCGCCGATCGTGCACGGCGACGATCCCATTCTTGCGGACGGCGTCGTGCAATACGTCGGCCAGCCGGTGTTCATCGTGGTGGCGACGTCGCATGAAACCGCGCGCCTCGCGGCGCGGCGCGCGGAAATCGTCTACGAGGAACTGCCGGCCATTCTCACAGCGCAGCAGGCGCGCGCCGCCAATCAGTCGGTGCTGCCGCCGATGAAGCTCGCGCGCGGCGAGGCGGGCACCAAGATCGCGCGCGCCGCGCATCGCGAGGCCGGCGAAATGCTGCTCGGCGGGCAGGAGCAGTTTTATCTGGAAGGTCAGATTTCGTACGCCGTGCCGAAGGACGACGACGGCATGCACGTCTACTGTTCGACGCAGCATCCCACCGAAATGCAGCACCTCGTCGCGCACGCGCTCGGAATTGCATCGCACAACGTATTAATCGAATGCCGGCGGATGGGCGGCGGCTTCGGCGGCAAGGAATCGCAGTCGGGTCTGTTCGCATGCTGCGCGGCGCTCGCGGCATGGAAGCTGTTGTGCCCGGTCAAGCTGCGCCCCGACCGCGACGACGACATGATGGTCACCGGCAAGCGCCACGACTTCCACTACACCTATGAAGTCGGCTACGACGACAAGGGCGTGATTGAAGGCGTCGCCGTGGACATGACGTCGCGCTGCGGTTTCTCGGCGGACCTGTCAGGCCCCGTCATGACGCGTGCGCTGTGCCATTTCGACAACGCGTACTGGCTGTCGGATGTGTCCATCGACGGCTTTTGCGGCAAGACCAACACGCAGTCGAACACGGCGTTTCGCGGCTTCGGCGGACCGCAGGGCGCGTTCGCCATCGAATACATTCTGGACAACGTGGCGCGGGCTGTCGGCGAAGATGCGCTCGACGTGCGGCGCCGCAATCTGTATGGCAAGACCGAGCGCAACCAGACGCCGTATGGCCAGATCGTCGAAGACAACGTGATTCACGAACTGATCGACGAACTCGAAGCGACGAGCGCGTACCGCGCGCGCCGCGCGGCAATCGACGAATTCAACGCGAGCAACGAGGTCCTGAAAAAAGGCCTCGCGCTCACGCCCGTCAAGTTCGGCATTGCGTTTAACGTTACGCACTTCAACCAGGCCGGCGCGCTCGTGCACATCTATACCGATGGCTCGGTGCTCGTGAACCACGGCGGCACCGAAATGGGCCAGGGCCTGAACACGAAGGTCGCGCAGGTCGTCGCGCATGAACTGGGTGTCGGCTTCAACCGGATTCGCGTGAGCGCAACCGATACCAGCAAGGTCGCGAACACGTCGGCCACCGCGGCGTCGACCGGCTCGGATCTGAACGGCAAGGCCGCGCAGGACGCCGCGCGTCAGCTTCGCGAGCGTCTCGCCGCGTTTGCCGCGGAGCGCTTCGGCGCCGGTGAGGTCAAGGCTTCGGACGTGCGCTTCGCGCATGATCGCGTGATGGTCGGCGAGGCGATCGTGCCGTTCGAGGAAGTGGTCGCGAAGGCTTATCTCGCACGCATCCAGTTGTGGTCCGACGGCTTTTACGCAACGCCCAAGCTCTACTGGGATCAGGCGAAGCTGCAAGGCCGGCCGTTCTACTACTACTCGTATGGCGCGGCAGTGTCCGAAGTCGTGATCGACACGCTGACGGGCGAAATGCGCGTGCTGCGCGCGGACGCGCTGCACGACGTGGGCGCGTCGCTGAATCCGGCGCTCGACATCGGCCAGGTGGAAGGCGCGTTCATTCAGGGCATGGGCTGGCTGACCACCGAAGAGCTGTGGTGGAACGCGGGCGGCAAACTCATGACGCACGCGCCGTCCACGTACAAGATCCCGACCGTCAACGATACGCCGCCGGTTTTCAACGTGCGCCTCTTCAAGAACCGCAACGCGGAGGACAGCATCCATCGTTCGAAGGCGACGGGCGAGCCGCCGCTGCTGTTGCCGTTCTCGGTGTTCTTTGCGATTCGCGATGCGGTGTCCGCAGTGGGCAATCACAAGGTGAATCCGCCGCTGAATGCGCCCGCGACGAGCGAGGAAATCCTCAAGGCGATCGCTGCGGTGCGCGCCGCGACGTCCGCCGCGCGGTGCTAACAGAGAGATGGCGATGAGAGACTGCGGTTCTATCCAGATTGGCCGGCGCAGCGCGGTGGAGGCGCCGCGCGCGGCGCCGATGCACATCGTCTTGTTCGGCGCGGGACATGTTGGCCATGCGCTCGTGCGCCTGCTCGGGAATCTGCCGTGTGTGGTTCAGTGGGTCGATGAGCGCGACGAGCTGTTCCCCGACGAAACGCCCGCTAACGTGCAGGTCGAAGCCACCGACTCGCCCGACGCGGTGGTCGATGCCGCGCCGCCCGGCGCCTGGTTTCTGGTGATGACGCATAACCACGCGCTCGATTTTTCGCTCGCGCTGCGCATCATGCGGCGGCGTGATTTCGCCTACTTCGGCATGATCGGTTCGAAGACGAAGCGGGTGAAGTTCGAGCGGCGCCTGCTCGAGCGCGGCGTCGAGCTTGAGCGGCTCGAGCAGATGACGTGTCCGATCGGCATCGCGGGCATTGTCGATAAAGCGCCTGCGGCGATTGCCGTGGCGGTGTGTGCGGAATTGCTGCAGGTTCGCGGGCGGCGGTAAGCCGCGGCAGAGGCTTGGAGCACAGAGGCGGCGCGCCTACCGCCGACTCCGCTGACTCTTGACGTATAGCGGCGAACCCGCGTCGCTCGCTCGCTCGCGCCGCCGTTCACGGCGCGCACCCAAGTTCACCGCGCGCGCCGCCGCTCACACCGCGCGCTTCGGGCGTCGCACCTTCTGCGCAACCAGCGCGTCCGACACCTGCGACATCAACGCACGCAGCCAGCCGAGATCGCTCGGCCGATCCGGCTGCGGATGCCACATCTGATAACACTTGATCCGCGGGAACGGAATGGGCGCCTCGACGACCGCGAGCGGCAGAATGCTCGCGTAGTGCGTCGCAAAGCGGCGCGTCGTCGTGAAGATCAGATCCGATTGCAGCAGCGTCTGCGGCACGAGGCCGAAGTAGGGCAGCGTGGCGACGATACGCCGCTCGGCTTTGGCGCGCGCGAAACCGATGTCGATTGCGCCGCCGCGTGCGCCGCTATACGGCGTCGGCGCGAGATGCGGCGCGGCCAGATACGCCTCGCGCGTGAGCGGCGCGCGCGTCAGCGGATGATCCGCGCGCATCAGGCACACCACGGTGTCCGAAAAAAGGTCGCTGCGCTCGAAGCGCGGATCCGGCTTCGGCCAGTTGCCGATCACGAGATCGAGCTCGCCCGCATCGAGCGCGGCGCAATGGTCGAGCATCGGGTTCAATGAATCGATTTCGAGCCGCGCATGCGGCGCCGCCTCGCGAAACTGCGCGATCACGGTCGGCATGAAGAAGTCGTTCAGATAATCGGGCGCGGCCACGCGAAACGTGCGGCGCGAGCGGCCCGGATCGAAGTCGCCATGCGGCGTCGCCACGAAATCGACCTCGCGCAGCACGCGTTGCGCAGAGGCCAGCAGCGACTCGCCATATTCGGTCGGCACCATGCCCGACTTGCCGCGCACGAGAATCGGGTCGTTCAGCGTTTCGCGCAGCTTGCGCAGCGCCGTGCTGATAGCGGGCTGCGTCTGATTCAGCCGCAGCGCGGTCTGCGTGACGCTGCGCTCGACCAGCAGCGTGCGCAGCACGCGCACGAGCCAGATATCGAGTGAGGCGGCGGTGTCGTCCATGGTCAGGAGGCAAGCGAAGGCGGTTCGGCGTCGCGCCTGGATCGCCTGAAGCACAGCCGCGCGCGAAAGCCCGGCAGCGCGGATAGGCAGGGCGCAAGGTTATAACCTTAGGCCCAATTGCACTGCCGCCGCCATAGCGGGCGGGGTATGACCGGCATCAGCGGGGCTTGGCGCGCGCCGCGGCGCCGCCAACTCAGGTTGGCGCCGTACCGGAGGGCAAGGCGCTGATCCGCTTGACTTCGCTCGATTCCAGCCAGTTCGGCGTACGCGCGCAGTACAGCACCATCGGCAGCGCGTCTTCGCCCCAGAACAGCTGGTCGTTCAGGCGAAAGGTCGGCACGCCGTAGACGCCGAGCCCGATTGCATCGGCGGTATTGCGCTGCAACTGGGCCTTCACCTCTTCACTCTTGATGAGCTCGGGCCCGTCGGGCATGCCTACGCGCTCGCACAGTTCAGCGAACGCCGCATCGTTCGAAGGATCGCGGCCCTCGCGCCAGATAAAGCGGAAGATCTCGCGCACGCACACCACGTCGGCCTGAGCGGCGGTGGCGAGCAGAAGCGGCTTCATCGAATCGAACGGATGAGCGGGCGGCATCTTGTACGGAATGCCCAGCTGCTCCGCGCGAAAGAGCGCGTGCCGGTACATGAAGGTACGCTTGGCCGGCACGCTGTACGCCGGCCGCTGCCCCCAGTGGCGATACAGGTCGTTCAGCACAACCGGCGTGAAGACGAAGTCAAAGCCCGGCCATTTGTCGTGTTGCTCGAGTAGCAGATACGTGAACGGCGAGACGAAATCGTAAAACCACAGCGGCTGCGCGGCGTCGATGCCAACGGTCATATATGTCTCCCGGATTGCCTGTCCGACGGAACAGCGGATGCCTCTGCCAGATCGTCGGAATTGTAATGATCTTACGCGGTGCGGCTCTGCCTTGCACCGTCAATCTGGTTGGCGGCGCTCGTCCGCACGGCTTTCGCCCATTTCGGCGGCCTCGTTCGGCGCGGCCGGGGTCGCGTCTTCCGGGTCCGTTTCGTCCGCCTCGTCGGTTTCGTCGTCGGGCAGGTCGCGCCGGGCGTCGCGGCTTTGCGTAAGTCTCGCCCGCACGAAGCCGATGTGCTCGCGCAGCACGTAAAACTGGTCGGCGTAGGCCAGCGGCATCTTCAGACCATTCACCGAATCTTCGATCGTATCGAGCCGCTGCAGCAACGACGCCCGCTCGGCCGCCGAATGATCGCTGAGTGCGCTGCGCTCGATGGCGATCAGCGCGCCATACCAGCGATAGATGCGCGACTTCACGCGCCACGCATACAGCGACGGCACGAGCCGCAACGCCGGAATCAGCAGCACGACGAGCGGCACGACCACCACCAGCAGCCGGTCCGCGAGGCTCGCGAGCCAGAACGGCAGCAGCCGGTACAGGAAGCTCTTGCCCGACTTGTAGTAGCGCGCGGCGTCGTCGCTGATCGGGAAGTCGTGGGCGAGCGGCGCCGGGAATTCGCCGGCGCGTTGCATGATGTTCGCCTTGCCGTGCACCTCGCGCGCGGCTTCGATCAGAAGGTCCGAGAGCGCGGGATGCAGCGAGTCGCGCGCCACCAGTTCGGCGGTCGGCGCAACCATGTGGACCGGCGCGGAAGGCAGGTTCTTGCCGAGATCGAAGGCGCCCATCGGCAATACGAGCGCCGTCAGGTAGGGAAAGCGCCGCGTGTAGGCGTCGGCCTGCGAGAAATCGAAGAACTGCACGTTCGGCGTGCGGTAAAGCTTGCCCATGACCGCGGGCTGCGCGGAATCACCGGCAAGAAACGCCGCGTCCACCTTGCCGGAGACGAGCGCCTGTGCGGCGTCGTCGCCGGAAAGCGGCAGCAGCCGGGTCGCGCCGCCGGGCTCGATGCCGTTCGCCTTGAGAAGCGCGAGCGCCAGTTGACGCGTGCCGCTGCCCTCGGCGCCGACCGCGAGCCGCTGGCCCTTGAATTCGGAGAGCCGCGTGACCGTCGGGCCGTGATAGAAGATCGCGAGCGGCACATACGACACGCTGCCAAGCGACATCAACCCATTGCTGGCCATGCCCGGCGCGATGCCGTCCTGCACGAAGGCGACGTCGACATTCGAGTTCGGGTCCGACAACCGTTTCAGGTTTTGCAGTGAGCCTTCGGAGGGCAGCACGTTTAACGTGATCCGGTTGCGCGCCAGAATCTCCTTGTATTTCTGGGCGGCATTCCAGAAGGTGCTGCCCTGCGGGCCGGCGCTGATGGTCAGCGTGCTCGGCGGCGCGGGCTGGATCAGGCGTACGGCGACCCAGATCGCCGCCGCGGCGATCAGCAGGATCGGTCCGAACGACACGGCGAGATCGCGCCACGAGATCGCGACAAACCGGGCGACGAGGCGGGTGGGGCGTTTGCGGCCGGTGGCTGGCTTCATCGGATGACGGGGCGGCTACGGTCGAAGGTGAACTGGATGGCGGCGCTGCGCGTGGCGCCGATGGTACCTGAGATTGCCGCGCCGGCGGAACGCGCGGCCGCGGCGGGCGCCGAGAAAGCGGTAACAAAAAGTGACGACGGCGCACGCCATTCACGCCCGCGCGCATCCCATCCGACTAAACCCTTTGCGCTTCTGGCCCGGCTAGATTAAATTGTGCATCGCTGCCGCGAACACAGGTTTCGCGCGGCGCGACCCGGCACGGCACACAAGAACCGGGCGCGTCGGCGGATATCGCGGCTCGCCGGTTTCCATACCGCACTGCATGCGCGTTGTCGTCATCGCATGCGGCACATGGCAGCCGGCCTCTCTTTGCCTCTCGCATCTCGTGTCGCAGCCACAGCCGGCCAGTGCCTCGCCGCGCGCCTCGTCGCGTCCGGCTTTTTGGGCAGGGCCGCAGGTAGTCGTAACGAAGCCGCTTATTCAAGCGGTCCAATATGAAGCTAAGGAGAGAAGAAACATGAAATCGGTCGGTTTTCTGAAGACGCTGGGCTCGGTGGTGGCAATGGTGGTGGCATGCAATGTCTATGCTCAGGCAAGCGATGCAACGGCAACGGGCACGACTGCCGCCCCCGCCGCCAGCGCGAAGGCGAGCAAGAAGGCCAATAGCCAGCTCGGTCGCAAGGTGCGCGCCGCCATCTCGAAGGCGCAGGGCGTCGACGTGTCGAACATCTCCGTGCGTGCCCGCGGCGGCGCAGTGACGCTGACGGGTTCGGTGCCCGACCAGGGGCAGATCGACGCGGCCGGCGAGGCAGCCAAGGGCGTCGCGGGCGTGACGTCGGTGTCGAACAAGCTGACGGTGATGCAGCAGTAAGAACGGCAAGCGGGTGCGGCGCGAAGCCCGCCGCAACGGCGCACTGAGCGGCAGGCAAGCCGCGCCGAAGCCGGCAGTTCGGGCGGCTTGGCACGCGCCATGCGCCGTGTCGATGCAGGTGAAAAAGCCCCGGCCTTTGCGCCGGGGCTTTTTTGTTTTCTGCCACGCGATTATTGACGGATTATTGACGCGGCGATGATGACATCAGTCCGATGCCTGCCCGCCCGGCCCCGCCGGGCGCCGTTATCCGACTGTGCGGGACGACACATTTCTGCCGCCGCGCGAAGCGTACTGTGTGCATGAAGACAGGAGTCATCGCCATGCAAACCACGGTTCTGCGCTATACCGACCTGCCCATCGGCGACCGGGCCGCCTTCGAGCTCGTCTGCGCGCGGCACGGCTTCGCGCCCGCGCATTTCGACGTCAGCATCCACGCGGATTCCGCCGATTCCACCCATGAGCGTCTTGTCACTGTACGGCGCGGCGGCTGGGCACAGTCCTATTATGACCACCACGGCCAGTGGGTCAGACAGTTCGAAGCCGATCTGACCTGCCGTTTTTTCAAGTGACGTCGACGGGCGCGGCTCGCGCTAGGCCACCACGAGCCGCAGGCCGACCAGCGTGAGCGTGGCGGCAAGCAGGTTGCGCAGCAGCGCATCCGGCGCGCGCGTGGACAGCATGCTGCCCACCGCGATACCCGGCAGCGAGCCGATCAGCAGCGACAACAGCATCGACCAGTCGACCGAGCCGAGCAGCCAATGGCCCGCGCCGGCGAGCAGCGTGAGCGGCACCGCGTGCGCGATGTCCGAGCCGACGATGCGCATGGTCGGCAGCATCGGATAAAGCAGCAGCAACACCGTCACGCCGATTGCGCCGGCACCCACCGAGGTGAGCGATACCAGCATGCCGAGCACGGCGCCCGTCAGCATGGTGAGGGCAAGCGTGCGTCCCTGGCTCGGGGGGCGCCGGCGGTGAGCGCCCAGCGCCGCGAGTTGCGGGCGGAACACGAGCGCCACGGCCGTGACGAGCAGCGCGGCGCCGAGCACCAGCTGGATCAGCCGGCTCGCGCCCGGCGTGTCCATGCCGTAGCGGTGCAACAGCAGCAGCGTGACCGTGGCCGCCGGGACGCTGCCGGCGGCAAGCCGCAGCGTCACCTGCCAGTCGACGGAACCTTTCAGGCCGTGGACGAGCGTGCCGGTCGCCTTGGTGGCGGCCGCGTAGAGCAGGTCGGTGCCGACCGCCGTCGCCGGATGGACGTTAAAGAGCAGCACCAGAATCGGCGTCATCAGCGAGCCGCCGCCCACGCCAGTCAGGCCGACCAGAAAGCCGACGAACAGGCCGGAGACGGAATACAGCAGATCGATATGCGGAAGAGCCATTGAAGGGACCGCGGGCGGTCGGTGGATTGACAGTTAGGGCACGGGCGGCGCGCGCGTGCCTCGACCGCCGACACGGGGCGGAAACGGCAAGAAAGGCGGCGCCCGGCGCGGCGAAAGCCGCTATTGTCGCAAAACTGAAGCCCGGGCGTACGGAATGCGCAGAAGCGCGAACGTCGCGGCGGTTTTCGCGCGACGCAGCGCTCAAAGCGCGCGGCGAATCTCCACGACGCCGAACGCCGCCAGCATGACGCCGACGAACCGGTCGATGGCAAGCCGCAACTTGCTGCCGATCGCATGGCGCGCAAGCGACACGACGGTCACGAGGAAGCACCACCACGCAATCGAGCCGCAGAATACGCCGCCCACCGTGGTGAGCGCGATCGCCGACGAAAACGCGCCGCGCGGTGCCAGTGTGGTGAAGAGCGCGGCGAACATGATGACCGTTTGCGGGTTGGTCAGCGTGAGCAGCAGGGAGCTCGCGTAGGCACGCAGCGCGCCCGCGCGGCCTACTTGCGCGAGCTTGCCATTGCCGTTGCCGTTCTGTTCGCCGTCGGCCGTTTCCGCGGGCGCTTTCTGCAGCAGCGTGCGCACGCCGAGATACAGCAGAAACAGCCCGGCGAGCAGGTGCAGCGGCCGGTCGTAGGCCAGCATGAACTGCGAAATGCCGACGAGGCCGAGCGCCGCGATCAGGCCGTAGAATGCATCGCCGCTCGCAATGCCGAGCCCGATGGCAAGACCCGCGCGCGGACCGCCCGTCAGCGTGCGGCGAATGCAGAGCATGCCCATGGGGCCGACCGGCGCGGCAATCGCGAGGCCGACACCGGCGGCGGTGAAAAAGAGGCTCGTCATGGACATGGCGGGTTCCGTTGGCGTGTTGTGATGGCTTGTGTGTACCGGCTGCCGCAAGCACCGCCCAGCATAGCCACAGCCGGTCCCGCGAGCAAGCCGGGCGCCGCGCGTTCGGAATTTACCGTGGATACCCTGGGATCGTGCCGCATGGCGCCGGCCGCCGCGCGTCCTCGGGCATAATTTTCCGCACTTCAATTTGAGGAGCCGCGCGCATGTGGCAGATCGATCAGGTGACGTTGCGCTTGTTCATCGCCGTGTGCGAGGAAGGCACGATCGCGCGCGCCGCCGAGCGCGAGTTCATTGCGCCGTCGGCGGTCAGCAAGCGGCTCGCCGATCTCGAAGCGCTCGTCGACGTCGCGTTGCTCTCGCGCAGTCAGCGCGGCGTGCGGCCCACCGCCGCCGGCGAGGCGCTCTTGCGGCACGCGCGGCTCATCATGCGCGGCCACGAGCGGCTGCAGGCCGAGCTGAGCCAATTCGCGGCCGGCGCGCGCGGGCATGTGCGCGTGCTGGCGAATGTCTCGTCGATGGTGGAATTTCTGCCCGAGGCGTTGTCCGAGTTCCTGAAAGCCAATCCGCAGATTCGCGTGGATGTGGAAGAGCGCGTGAGCGCGGAGATCGTGCGCGGGCTCGAGGAAGGCGTCGCCGATCTCGGCATTTGCCGCGATGTCGTGTCGATGGGCAGTCTGGAAGCGCTGCCGTACCGCGCCGACCATTTGGCGCTCATCGTGCCGCGCGGCCACCCGCTTGCCGCCGAGGCCAGCATCGGCTTCGAGCAGTCGCTCGCCTTCGACCATCTCGGGCTGGCTTCGAATGCGTCCGTCAATGCGCTGATGCAGCGTATCGCGGCCGAGAAAGGGCGCGAGCTCAACTACCGCACCTACGTCTCGACGTTCGACGCCGCCTATCGCTTCATCCAGGCCGGCCTCGCGGTGGCGATTCTGCCGGCGGAGGCGCTGCCCCGCCACGCCGCCGACGAATACGGCATCGTCGCCGTGCCGTTACGCGAGGCGTGGGCGGAGCGGCGCTTCGTGATCTGCGTGCGCGACCGCGGCGCGCTGACGCTGGCCGCATCGCATCTGCTCGATCATTTGCTGCGCGGGGCTTAAGCGCTCGCGCCGTCTTTGCGGTTCGCGTGTTCGCGCGTCTTCTGAAAAGCCCTTAAGGGTTTCCCCTTTGTGACGGCGCATGCCCGTCCCGCTTGCCTTGCGGGCCATCGTCAACGGCGATGGAGTGCTTCGTCAACGCAGACTTTGCCAGGCGGCCGCGCGCAGGCACGCTGTAATCCGTGCTTCATTTCCCCGCAATTTCCGCAGGATTCAAACCATGAGTGATATGAGGGAGCGCGTCGTCGTGACCGAAGTCGGCATGCGCGACGGTCTGCAAAGCATTGCGCGAACCATGCCCACCGAATTCAAGCGGCGCTGGATCGACGCCGCGTATGCCGCCGGCGTGCGGCATATGGAAGTGGCGTCCTTCGTGCCGGCGAAGCTGTTGCCGCAAATGGCCGACGCCGACGAGGTCATCGCCCACGCGCTCGGCTATGAGGACCTGATCGTCACGGCGCTCGTCCCCAACCTGAAGGGCGCGCAGCGCGCGCTCGAAGCGGGCGTGCACCGGATCGTCGCGCCGATTTCCGTGAGCACCGCGCACAGCCTCGCGAACGTGCGCAAGACGCCGGCTGAAATGATCGACGCCTTCGCGGCAATGCGCGAGGCAATCGACAGCGCGGCGAGCCATGCGTCAGATAGAGCCGCGCGGCGCGTGCAATTGATCGCCGGTTTGTCGACGGTATTCGGCTGCACGCTGCAAGGCGCGGTGCCTTACGAGGACATCGCTGCGATCGCGCGCGCCGCCGTGCATGCAGGCGCCGATGTCATCGCGCTCGGCGACACCACCGGTGAAGCGACGCCGCGCCAGGTCGGCGAGATCATCGAACTCGTGCGCGGCGTGGCCGGCGAGAAGCTGCGCTCGCTGCATTTTCATGACACGCGCGGGCTCGGTCTCGCGAATACGCTGATCGCGCTGCAACACGGCATTCGTGAATTCGACGCGTCGCTCGCCGGGCTCGGCGGCTGCCCGCACGCGCCTGGCGCGACCGGCAACGTGAACACCGAAGACCTTGTCTTCATGCTCGACAGCATGGGTTACGAGACGGGCATCGACCTGACGCATCTTATCGCGTCGCGCGACGTGCTCGCCGACGCCTTGCCGGGCGAGCCGCTGTACGGCTATCTCGCGCGCGCCGGTGTGCCGAAGCAGTTTGAGCGCTCGCCAGCCATTGAACCCTCATCTCCTTCCTGCTCGCAGGTGCTGCAATGAACGCCTCTTCTTCTACCGTGACTTCCGCTTCCGACGCGCCGCAAACCGCCTTGCCGCTGGCCGGCATTCGTGTGATCGAGCTCTCGCATATGGTGATGGGCCCGACTTGCGGAATGATTCTCGGCGACCTCGGTGCCGAAGTCATCAAGGTCGAGCCGCCGCGCGGCGACGGCACGCGCCGTTTGCTCGGCACCGGCGCGGGCTTTTTCCGCACTTTCAATCGCAACAAGAAGAGTGTCGCGCTCGATCTCGACACCGAAGCGGGACTCGCCGCGCTGCATGAACTTGTCGATACCGCCGATGTGTTCGTCGAGAACTTCAAGCCTGGCCGCATGGCGAGCCTCGGTCTCGACTATGCGTCGCTGCGCGAGCGCAATCCGAAACTGATCTACGTATCGCACAAGGGCTTTCTGAACGGGCCGTACGAGCATCGGCTCGCGCTCGACGAAGTCGTGCAGATGATGGCGGGCCTCGCCTATATGACAGGCCCGGTAGGCCGTCCGCTGCGTGCCGGCAGTTCGGTCAACGACATCATGGGCGGCATGTTCGGCGCGATCGGCGTGCTCGCCGCGCTGCACGAACGGCATGCGAGCGGGCGCGGCAAGGAAGTGCAGAGCGCGCTCTTCGAGAACTGCGTGCTGCTGTCTGCGCAGCACATGCAGCAATATGCGGCGACCGGCGTTGCACCGGCGCCGATGCCTGAGCGCATCAGCGCATGGGCCGTCTACGACGTGTTCACGCTCGCCAACAACGAGCAGATGTTCATTGCCGCGACCGGCGACGGTCAATGGCGCGCGTTGTGCGGCATTCTCGGCCGCGCGGATCTGCTCGCCGACCCGCGTCTCGCGACCAACAACGACCGCGTGCTCGCGCGCGCGTGGCTGTTGCAGACGCTCGGCGAAACGCTGCGCCAATTCGAGGGCGCCGCGCTCGTGCCGCAATTCGAGCGCGACCATATTCCGTTTGCGTCGATCGTGAAGCCCGAAGAACTGTTCGACGATCCGCATCTGAACGAAAGCGGCGGCCTCGCGCGTCTCACGCTCGAGGACGGCAGCGAAACCGCCATGCCCTTGCTGCCCATTTCGATCGACGGCGCGCGTTTGCAGCCGCGTCAACCGATTGCGAAGATCGGCGAGCACACGGCAGAGGTGCTGCGCGAGCTCGGTTACGACGAGGCGCGGATTGCAGCCGTCACATCGGCGCCGAGCGGTTCGGCTCAGATGCCGCGCGAAGCCGCCTGAGCGGGCGGCTTGGCGGGCGCGGCTCGTGTCGCGCATGAGATCAATCAGGTTCATCCGGCGAGAGACCGGCATTCAAGGAGACAGACGATGAAGTCGTCGAATCAAACGGTATATGCAACAGCGCTCGGCGATGCCGGCGCGCTTGGCGTGCCGGCGGGCGCGGGCGCGTCGGCGGGCAGCCGTGCCGAAGACATCGCACTGGGCGGCGCGCGCATTTCGGCGCGGCTCGACCGCCTGCCTGCCACGCGTTCCATCTGGAAGCTCGTCATGTTGCTGAGCCTCGGGCTCTTTTTCGAACTGTATGACCTGATGTTCTCCGGCTACATCGCGCCGGGACTCGTGAAGAGCGGCATTCTTACCGCGACGACGCATGGCCTCTTTGGCACGAGCGGTGTCGCGAGTTTCATTGCCGCGCTGTTTGCAGGCCTCTTTATCGGCACCGCCGCGTGCGGTTTTCTCGCCGACCGCTTCGGGCGGCGCGCCATCTTCACGTGGTCGCTGCTGTGGTACACCGCGGCCAACATCATCATGGCGTTTCAGGACACGGCGCTCGGGCTCAACGTGTGGCGCTTCATCGCGGGCATCGGCATTGGCGTGGAGATCGTGACGATCGGCACGTACATCTCCGAGCTCGTGCCGAAGCACGTGCGCGGCCGCGCTTCTGCTTGCTCGCAGGCGGTGGGCTTCTGCGCGGTGCCGATCGTCGCGTTCTTATCGTATCTGCTCGTGCCGCATCAGTACTTCGGTCTCGACGGCTGGCGTCTCGTCGTGCTGACGGGGGTGGTGGGCGCGGTCGTCGTATGGTGGATTCGCCTTGGCTTACCGGAAAGCCCACGCTGGCTCGCGCAAAAAGGCCGTATCGACGAGGCCGACGCGATCATGACGCGGCTGGAAGCGCGGGTCGAGCGCGAATACGGACACGCACTGCCCGCACCCGCTGTGCCCGAGCCGGTGCGCGCACGCGCCGCTTTCCGCGATCTGCTCGCGCCGCCGTATCGCAAGCGCACGCTGATGCTGATCATCTTTCACGTGTTCCAGACAATGGGCTACTACGGCTTCGCCAACTGGATCCCGACGTTGCTGATCAAGCAGGGCATCACGGTCACGACGAGTCTGATGTACGCGAGCATCATCGCGGTGGCCGCGCCGCTCGGGCCGCTGCTCGGTTTGCTGATTGCGGACCGCTTCGAGCGCAAGACGGTGATCGTCTGCATGGCTGCGGTCAATGTGGTGTGTGGCCTCCTGTTCAGCCAGGCGCGCGAGACGGTGTTGCTCGTGAGTCTCGGCGTGTGCCTCGTGCTCGCCGGCAATATCATTTCGTACAGCTATCACGCGTATCAGGCCGAGCTCTTTCCCACCAGCATCCGCGCGCGCGCCGTCGGTTTCGTCTATTCGTGGAGCCGTCTCTCGGCGATGTTCTCCGCGTTCGTGATCGCGGGATGTCTGAGGGAGTTTGGCGTGAACGGCGTGTTCGCCTTCATTTCCAGTGCCATGGTGATCGTCATGCTCGCGATCGGCACGCTGGGCCCGAAGACGAGCGATATCGCGCTGGAAGATATTTCGAAGTAGCGCGGGTTGTGCGCCGCGTCGTCCAGGCGCGCTGTTGCACGCGTCGATGTCTTTATTGCCGGGATGCGTCCATGGCGAGGCGCGAAGCGTCAAAACGATCGGCAAGATTTGCTTTGTTCGTATCTTTGCTGAATGTGCTGTCGCGCCCGTATTTTTCGGCTGCGGCGCGCGCGGTTTCGGTGAGAAAGAGGATGGCTGACTGCCGCGTCGGCGAGATTCGCATTCTGAGTGGGCGATACCGCTCATTCGTAAGCCGAAGAAGTCTTGGCCTTGGCGCAAATTTGCAGGATGTTGGGTGTAACGTTTTCCGGCGACGGTTGACGCCGCATCGGCGAGTCGCGGGTTTCGGAAACGACGCGCGTTAAATGCGCGCCACATACCAACTATCGGATGAGGGCGTCGAGTGAGCCGTTGCTCACGAGGGCGGCTTATCCTGCCGCCGCAAGGCGGGCGGTCATCAGAGAGATAAATCGTGAGGATTCTTCAACTGGTTCACGCACCACGATTGTCCGGGGCAGAAGTACTCGTAAAAGGTCTTGCCATTCACCATCAGCGCGCCGGGCACGAAGTCTGTATGACGTCGCTGCTGCCGCAGCAGGACGATTTCGTCGATATTCGCGCCGAGCTCAATGCAGCCGGCGTCATGTGCCGTTTTCCTTCGGTGCGGCATGGCCGGGTAGGCAAACTCGTGCACCTGTACCGCGTGGTACGCGAGTTCCGCCCGGATTTCATCATCGCGCACGCGACGCTTGCTGCGTTGTATGTGCGTCTTCTGCCGGTGCAGACGCCTATTGCATGGGTCATGCACTCGGGCGTCAACGACTTCGAAAACGGTGCGCTCAAGCGCGCCGAGCGCCTGCTGTCGCGGCGGGCCAGTGCCATTATCGGCGTCTCGCAGCAGAACATTGACGACTACATGCGCGAGATCGGCAGGCATCCGTCGATGGTTGTGATTCCTAATGGAGTGGACGCGTCGCTCTTTGCCGCGCACGATACCGCGCCCGCGCGGGACAGCGCCGTGCCGTCGAAGCAGATCGTTCAGCTTGGCCGCTATATAGAAGGGAAGAGCCAGCTGGACACCGTCCGCGCGTTCGAACGCGTGTTGCAGGTCGAGCCGGACGCGCGGTTGCTGCTGTGCGGCGTGGTCGAAGAGCTCGACTATCACCGGGCGGTCGTGGCGCTTGTCAGGCAGCTGGGTCTGGAAAGCAAGGTCGGCGTCTGCGGGCCGCGCTCGGACGTCGCCGCGGTGCTGCGCGCGTCGCGCGTCTTTGCGATGCCCTCGCGTTTCGAAGCACAGAGTATCGGTTTTCTCGAGGCGCTGGCCTCCGGCATTCCGGTCGTGGCTAACCGGATTCCGTCGTTCGGTTTCGCGAGCAACTTCGCGGGCGTTAGTCTCGTCGACACGACCGACGTCGAAGCGTATGGCCACGCGCTCGTCAACGCGCTCCACACGCCGCGCGCGCATCGGCAACTCGCCGGTTATACGCTGCACGATACCGCTGACCGTTATATGTCGATTGTGCGCAAGTTTGCCGAGCCGCTGCGGATCTCGGCCTGAACGTTTCGGCCGGCCGCGCGCGGGCTATGGCGCGAGCCGGTCGATCCTCACCGTCTCCGAGAAGAGCCCCGGCAGTTCGCCCAGATCCTGTGGCGTACCGAGTGCAAAGCCGTTTGTCAGCGGATAGCGCAAGAGCGCGGGAGCACCGCCTGTGAAGTAAAAGTCGCCAAGCGTGGCGTCCACTCTGCGGTACAGCACGAGTGCGGCGCCGTTTTTGTCGCGCACATAGGCCGGGAACACGTCGGACCACGACATGCCGCGCAGCGAAGCGACGTGAACGGGTTCGGCCGTTGGGTCGGCCATGTTGAGCGCGGCGATGTCGATCTGTGCGTCGGCGTCCGTGCCGTCAAGCCGCGGCGTGAGCAGCATGAGCGTGTCGCGATCGTCGCCGTGCAGCGATGCGACCGCCGTCTTCACGAAACCGGGCATGAAGTTGCGCGGCAACATCCTGCGTTCGCCGATGGTCATGCGAAGATTGTCGTTGCTGATGAGCGTGAGCGAGACGCGCTCCTGCACCGTCTCCAATGCGGCGAGCGACGCGCGCGAGCCTGAGTTGCCGAATGGCAGCAATGTGGCGTTCTGCGCGAGCCCCTTGGCCTCGGCAACCAGCACCGGCGCGACGGCCGCATCCGCTGTTCCGTTCGACGATGCGATCCATAGATCGAGTCCGCTATCGGCGCGCTTCTGGGCGATCAGCACGCCGGCCCGATGTGCGCCGGTGAAGTCCGCGGCCACGTATTGCTGCGTCAGCTCGGGCTTGAATGCGGGGCTCGTTTGCAGCCACAGGCGCGGCGCGTCGAAATGGCCGCCGGTGCTGCGCAGCAGCCAGAATGCGGTGCCGTTTGCGCGCGCGGTCACGATCATCAGGTCCGCTTTGCCGTCGCCGTCGAAGTCGCCCAATAGAAAGCGCGCGCTGTCAAAGCAGAGCTTGACGCCTGAGCAACTCGGCGCGGTGGCGCGCGGATCGAATGGGACAGATGCTGCATACCACAGCGCCGGCGGTTTGGTCTCGCCAAGCGCCGCGGCGTAGACGTTGAATCCGGGCCCGTCGTGCTGCCGCTGCACATAGACGGCAGACGGCTCACCCGTTCCCGTGACGTCGCCATACATGGCCGTGGCGAGCCGCAGGTCGTTTGCCTGGATGCGCTGTGTCGTGGCCCAGCGATAGCGCGTGGTGAGCCCCGTACAGCCGCGCATGGTCAGCTTGCCGCCGTTTTCGCCCAGGCAGTGACGCATCGGCGTGTAGACGAGGCCGAAGTCCCACGGCGTCCAGCGCTGCGCGAGATCCCATTGATCGCAGCTTTCCGGGCGCAGATAACCGTCGCGTTCCGCGATGCATTGCGACGTGGCCACACTCACGAGCGCCGCGTTACGCGCGTTGCCGGGATAGACCGTGAGCGGTTCCCATCGCCATTGCTGCGCAGGCGATCCGTTGCAGGCGGCGAGCGCAGGCGGCTGGCCGCTCACGCTCGCGGTTACGCAGCGGTTCGTCGCCACATTAAATAGCCTGATGGGACGCGCGACGAAATCCGGCACGCCGCGATCGCTTCGGTCCGCGAAGGCATAGCGTCGCGCGATCCAGTTGCCGTCCCATTGGAACTCGCCGAACACGTGCGAGGACTCGCTTCCGTCGATCGAAAAGTAGCTCGCCACGATATCGCGCTTGCGCTGCACCTCGGCAGCGGGGAGGTTGCCGGGCCAGCCGCCTGTCGGATAGGTCACGTGATAGACGATCGGCACGCTTTTACCGAGCGTCTGCGCGACATGACGCGTGATGCGCGCCGCGTAGATGTGATCGGGGTGCTCGATAAATGGTACGGTGTCCGGATTAAGTGTGTAGATCTGCGAGGCCTTGGCGAGTATCTCCCGCAAGGTGGCGGACAACGCATCCCGGTCATATTTCACGCGGGCCGAGCCGTCTGCGTTCATCGGATAGGTGGACAGCGTCGCGTGCTGTTCCCATAGCAGGCCGAGCGGCTCGCGGCCGCCGCGCACGCCGCCGCCCGGCAGCCGCACTTCGAGCAGGCGAACCTGTGGTCTCGCCTTCAGAACCATTTCGTGGACGAGCTTGCCGGCAATCTGAACGTTCGATTCATTCCAGACATCGGGCACGCCTGCCATGCGCGCGTAGGCGAGCCGCGAGGCCCGCTCGCGCGTCAGCACATAGGAGAAGTTCGCGCCGTTCGCGCCGCCGATCAGGTGCACGGTGGTGATGCACCATCCGGCATCGAGGCGCTCGGTGATTGCCGGGTCGACGAACAGCAAGTCGTCGTCGAGATGCGCGACGACTGTGACGAGCGTGCCCGCGCTGCAATTCGCGGCGCGCGCGCCCGCCGCAAACGCGGCCAGAAAAAATGCCGCGATGAGCGCAGTGCAGGCCCCCCGAACAAAACTGGCCGCCGATGGTCGCATGTGGATTCGAGCCGTCATGGTGGGCTCGATCATACTGCAATCATCTGACGATCCACGTTGCCGCGGTAACACTGCGCGAGAGCATTCAGGCGGGCCGCTTGCGCATGTGCCGCGGCATCGTCAACGGAAGTAGGCTTTGGTGTTGTCGTGTACGTCGTCGCGCGCGACCAGCTCCGCCGGCGTGAGCCACAGGTAGTCGCTGTGTTGATCGGGCCGGCCGAGCCGCTCGCTGTCCGCGAGCGAGAACGCGTAAGCCAGCACGATGTAATGTGTCGACACGCCAGGCTCGCCTGCGAAATTGTCGCTGTAGTGGTGTTCGAATACGCCCTCGAACCGGGCAGACGCGCGCGCGAGCTTCGCCACGCCGAGCTCGGCGTCGGCGATGCGCGAGAACGCGGCATCGAGCGTTTCGTCCTTCAGAATGCGCCCACCTGGGACGAACCATGTCCCGCGCGCGGGCCGGTTACGGCGATGGCCGATCAGAATGCGTCCGTCTGCATCACTAACGATCAGATCGATCGCCACGAGCGGCGTCAGACGAACAACGTCTAGAAAGTCGAGCTCCGTCAGCATGTCGGTTCCTGAGCGAGGGCGTCGTGCCTGGCGGTGTTTGCGTGGCGGCAGCCGCTAATAGTCGCCGCGGTTGTCGTCGTCGCGAGTCAGCTTGTCCGCCACGTAAGCGATCAGCAGCAGGAGCACGACCGTGCCGGCTGCCGCGAACACAAACGCGCCGATAATCGCCCCGACAATCGCGGCCAGCACCAGCATGATCCATCCAACGCTGTTCATCGGGCGGCTCCAGCGCGTCGATACAGATGCTAATTTCAGCGGTCCGGACTTTCTGTGCGCTACCTAGCTATTGCGCCGCGCGCGCCGGCAGGCGACTTGCCGGCAGACGGCGGCATGGGTTCGGGCACCTGGCGGGCGACATAGCCTTCCGGCGTCGTCACGGCGTCCTTGAATACCTCTGTGTTGTTCGACACGACGTAGAGAGGGGTAGGTGACAGCTTCACGCTCGCCAGGCCGTCGCGGTACGGTACTGGCGTCGCGTTGCCCATCATGTCGAGCGCCGTGACGGTGCCGCTCGTGCCCGGAGCGTCGACACGTAATCGATATTCGGCGCTTTGCCCCGCGTTAAAGCCGGTTTTAGCGCTCCACTTGTCGTTGTCGTGAATCCACAGCGCGGTGACGATCTTGCCGCCGCCGAGCCTCTGAAATACATAGCCATACACGCCTTTTGGCAGACCCTTGAGCGGGCCGAGCGTCGTCGTGCCGTCGACTATGCGCGTCATGGCCGCCACCGCGAGCGCGGCGGGCTTGGGGCTGATGCGTGACGGGCCGTAGGCGCCTTTGTCGTGCTCGAGTTCGAAGAAAATGCCGTAGCCCGGCGCGGCGTCCGGCATATCGGCGAGGTAGAACACATAGGTCATGTCGGCGCCCTCGCCGAGCAGGATCAGATGCGTGCGCGCGACGACCGCGGCTTGCGCATACAGCACATCGGCGCCCGGATAATGCTTGCCGTACGACTCGCCGATGTCGTAGCTGATGCCCGTTTCAGTGACAAAGAGCGGCGCGCCGGGTTTCAGGTATTGCCGCAGTTCATGGCGCAAGGCGCGCATGGAAGAAGCGAGCGCGCCCGGCACGGTGCCCTCATTGCGCGTGTCGGTTGCGCGTTCCGGCGGATGAGACGGCGTCGTGCCGATGTCGTAATAACCGTGCACCGTCATGCCATCCATATAGCGGCCGATGCCAAGCGGACCCAGGTGGCGCATCCACGTCACATTGCCTTGCACGGACGAATACGTGAGACCCATCACCACCGCATGCGGGTCCGTCTGATGGATGCCTTCCCACACGGCCTTGTACATCGCGATGAAATTGGCGTCGCTGTCGCGCCATGGCAATCCGCCGTCCGCGTCCGGCTCCCACGTCACCTGGTAATAGTTGTCGCGCTGCTTCGGGAAGTAGGTGGTGCGGACGCGGTTCGATTCCGCGCCGACCTTCGCCATGTAATCCTTCATCTGCGAAAGGGAAACCGGTGCATAGCTGTGGGTCTCCTTCGCCGTCGGGCTCGCCCATTTGGGAATGCCGTCGAGCTGAATGAGGCGCATGATGTCGCCGCGCTGCAAGTACGGCGTGAGCTGTTGGGTCGCGGGATCGAACGTGCCGGGCCTGTCGGGCTCTTCCATGTACCAGTTGCGGTTGTCGTTGACCCAGGTGAGACCGAGCGCGGTATAGACCGGCCGATAGCCGTCGCCGTCGCAGCAATGCTGGCCGGGCGCGAGGTAGGCGGTGCCCTGGCCGCCGAACCGGTGCAGATCTTCATAGGGAAAGCGCACGGCGGGCAATGTGGCTGCGGTATCGGGCAGCACGCCGAAGGTGGCGATGCCCGCGGGCCGCGTGCCGCGCGATTCCAGCTGACCATGCGCACGTTCAAGCGACGCCGACACGGCGAAATAACCCGCTACTGTGGACGTGCAACTGAGCGCCGACGATAGGGCGCCCGCTGCGACATTAAAACTGCCGCTTGCGCGCACAACATTCCACGTGTCGCGTATCTGCCAGTCAAGCGTGTCGCTTTGCGGCGCGCGCGTGGTGATGACGAGGCCGAACGGCTTCGATGCGGCAAAGAGGCGCGTGCCGTCGCCCGGCGTGTCGGCTTCGATCAGATCGCCGGACGGCGCGGCGCGCGTTTGCGAGGAAGGTGCGGAGCAGCGCAGGCTCCGGCCCACGGCTTCGGCTTGTTGCCGTGCCTCGGACACCTTCGCGTCGACACGTACGGACGATGCGCCGGCCGCCGCCGCGTTGCCTTGAACAGCGGGGACGCAGAGCGCGGCGGCGGCGACGGCGGCCCGCCATACGCGCGCGCGCATCGCGAACTGGCCTACAATGCTTCGCACTCCGCGATGTTTGTTTGAATCCGACATGTATTCCCCCGTGACGTTCGCGGCGCGTCTTGACGCACGAACGTCGTCAAACGGCTAGATCACCAGGCGCAAGCCGCCTGAGTGTAGTGTCCGTCGCCATATCTTGCGGAAAGCGCATAGTGCTTTTCGGCAATCTTATGGCGGTTTCTGACCGCCCTCCAGCGTGGTCTTATCGGCGGCGGGTCCGTCAATTGCGCTGTCTTCTTAACTGCGGTTATTGCGATGTTTCAGGACTGAAACATTAATCGCCGTATTTATATTGAATGCACCCAATAAGAACAAATTAAATAACTGAAAGGCTCCGTAAAGTGCCTATATTAGACACTGCTTCGTGTAATTGAAGCAGGCGGTTTCTATCGTCAGCCGAAACCCGCGCGGCAAGTTCCACGGGAAAGATCGGCCGCCGGGAGACATTATCTGTTAAATGGCGCATGACAGGTAAAAACCGCTTTGTATGTCGCCCTTCGACATGTGGATTGAATTGTAACCGCCCTTTTTTGAGTAGCGATGCAGTGTGCGGTGGCGAACGAAATCGGCATTGGGTTTGCACTAACATTCGCACAACGCCAATTCAATGATATGCGGAATCGGCAATTAATTCGGTGCAATCCGGTGGCGGCAGAATATTGCCGAAAATGCACCGGCCAGCCACTCCCGTCAATGCGCCAACATGTCAGCACTATCGGTCATGGCGGCTAAATACTTGACGGCTCGTGGCTATGATGCACTGCTCAGAGGTCGGCCCGGTGAGGCCGTTGATGGTGAAAGTAAATCCGTTTCCGGTGAGGATAGCTATGACCTGCGCGAGTCTCGAGTCTTCCATGCTGCGTTGGGTGCATGCACCGAACAAAGGCATGCGTCGCATCGCGATCCTGATGTTCAACGACTGCTCGCTGCAAGGTGCTGGCGTCGTAGCCGAAGTGTTTCAGGCGGCGAATGAACTGGCTTCCTCGAGCGCGAGCGGCTGTTCCTACGACGTCTGTTTCCTCTCGGCCGACGGCGGCATGGTGACTTCGTCGTCGGCTCTCAGAGTGTGGACGGACGGACTCGACGCAAGACATTACAGCGGCTTTGACGCGTTGTACGTAGCCGGCGGCAAAGGCGCAATTGCCGCTGCGAGGGACGAACGGCTGATCGCCTGGTTGCGCCGCGTGCGGCACAACACCGGAATGATCCGCCCGATCGCGGAAGGCCGCGCGCTGCTCGATGCCGCCTATGTGCCGGATGCACAGGAGAGCCAGGCATTGCAGGAGTCGTCGAAAGCATCCCGCCAGGCCGAGCAGACCGCGGATGCAGGCGATCGCCTCGAGTCGATGCGAAGCGCGCTCGCGATGATCAAGCGCGACCTGGGCGCCGCGACCGCGCGCACGGTGGCGGAGCGCCTGCTCGCCGATTCGTGCTCGAACCTCGCGCCGCTTCTGAGCGAAGACGGGGCGCTCACGCCGGGTGACAAGGTGCGGGCCGCCGCCCGGTGGCTGCAGGAAAACTGCCAGCAATCGATTTCGATTGCAGACGCCGCGCAGTTTGCGGCGATGAGCGAACGCAACTTCCTGCGCCGCTTCAAGATGGAAATGGGCATCACGCCCTCGAGTTTTTTGCTGCATGAGCGCCTTGCCGTGACATGCAGCCTGTTGACTGAATCTGAATTGCCGGTCGACAAAATTGCGCGCCGCACCGGCATGGGCAACGGCGATCGGCTCGCCAAGGTGTTCCGCAAACGCATGAGGATCTCGCCTACCGAGTTCCGGATACAGAGCCGCCGCATGGTGGGCCAGTAGCGTCGACGGGGCCAGCCGGAGGCCGCTCGCTGCACGCGGTCTCCGGCGTCTGTTCTGGTGGTTTCAAAGCATCATAAGGATTACGAATATGTTGACTCAGGGAGCTGGAAACAAAACATCGCCCAATGCCGGCGATGACGCTGTCGGCGCGCGATGCACGCGCATTGTCCCGGTCATTCTCGCGGGTGGCTCGGGTACGCGGCTGTGGCCGGTGTCGCGCGAGAACTATCCGAAGCAGCTCATCGACGTGGTGGGCTCCGATTCGCTGCTGCAAGCCACCGCACGACGCATGAAAGATTTTCCCGCCGGCTGGCAGGTGGACGCTTCGCCGATCATCGTATGCGGTGAGGAGCACCGCTTCGTGATTGCCGAGCAACTGCACGAGAACGGTGTGGAGGCGCGGCTCATTGTCGAGCCGGCGCGCCGCGATACCGCACCCGCGTTGACGCTCGCCGCGTCGCTTGCATGTGCCGAAGGTCAGGACGGCATTCTCGTCGTGATGCCGGCCGACCATTCGATTGCCGACGTGAACGCGTTGCAGGCCGCGCTGGAAACGGCGGCAGGTTATGCGGAACGAGGCGCGATCGCGACGCTCGGCGTACCGCCGACGCGCCCCGATACGGGCTTCGGCTACATCCGCATCGGCGCCGCGCTGCGCGATGGCGCGCATGCGATCGACGGCTTCGTCGAAAAGCCCGCAGAGGAAATCGCCGCGCAATACGTGGCAGCGGGGACGTACTGGTGGAATAGCGGCATCTTCATCCTGCGCGCGAGCGTATGGCTCGATACGCTCAAGCGTCTGCAACCGGACATGCATGCGGCCTGCGAGCGCGCATTCGGCGGCGGCCGCAGTGAGGGCGCCTATTTCCGCCCGCTCGTCGATGAGTTTCTGAAGTCGCCGGCCGATTCGATCGACTATGCCGTGATGGAGCGCCTAAGCGAAGCAGCAGACGCCGCGAGCACCGACGCCGCGCAGCCAGCCGATGCAGTGCCGGCCGGCGTGGTCGTCAGGCTGGAAGCAGGCTGGTCCGATCTCGGTTCATGGGACGCCGTGTGGGCCGCCATGGAAAAAGACGCCAACGGCAACGCGGGACGTGGCCGCGTGACGTTCGAAGGCGCGGTGTCGAGCTATGCGCATTCGGAAGGGCGCCTCGTCGCGTGCGTCGGCACCACGAATGTGGTCGTGGTCGAAACCGCCGATGCCGTGCTCGTGGTGGACCGCTCGCACGTGCAGGACGTGAAGGGTCTCGTGTCGCGCATCAAGGCGCAGCACGCGCCGGAGGCGGACGCGCATCGCAAGGTGCATCGTCCCTGGGGCTTTTACGATTCGATCGATCACGGCGAGCGTTTTCAGGTCAAGCGCATCGTCGTGACGCCGGGCGCACAGCTTTCGCTGCAACTGCATCACCACCGCGCCGAACATTGGGTCGTGGTGCGCGGCACCGCGCTCGTCACGCGTGGCGACGAACAGTTCCTGCTGAGCGAGAACGAATCGACTTACATCCCGCTCGGCACGCGGCACCGGCTCGAAAACCCGGGGAAAGTGCCGCTCGAAATCATTGAAATCCAGTCGGGCACCTATCTGGGGGAAGACGACATCGTGCGATTCAACGACAACTACGGCCGCTGTTCATAGACAGCGTGCCGGCGGGTTGCGGACAGGAACGGCCAGTACGAGGTAAGCAAAATGCGCAGGTTTCAGGATTTACTCGCGCGAATGTTCGATGTCGCGCTGGTGCTCGCGGGGGCGGCGGTCGCGTCGCAGATCCGCTTCGACTACCTCGCTCAATCCGGCTTCTATTGGGCGCTGGTGATGTTCGCGGCTGCCTTTGCGCTCGCCATCTTTCCGGCCTTCGGCGTGTATGAATCGTGGCGCGGCCGCTCGAAGCTCGCGCTGGCAGGCCAGGTGTCGCTCGCGTGGCTGATCGTGCAAGGCAGCGCGCTCGTGCTGATGTACTCGCTGCATCGCAGCGACTTCGTCTCGCGTTTGTGGTTTTCGTACTGGACTGCCGTGACGGGCGGGCTGCTGATCTCGTACCGGCTCATCACGCACGCGGTGCTGGCGCGGGCGCGCGGTGCAGGCATGAACCTGCATCAGGTGGCGATAGTCGGCAGCGGCTCGCAATGCGACGCGATCATCCGCCGCATCGAATCCGCACCGACCACGGGCTTTCGCGCGGCGGCGGTGTACAACACGAGCCCGCAGAAATCGCCGGTGACGAGTACGGGTGTGCCCGTTTTCGACACCGTGGATGCGCTCGCGGACTACATCCGCACGAACGATGTGCACGAACTGTGGCTGATGCTGTCGCTGGCGGAGGAGCCGCTCATCTGCTCGCTCGTCGGCGAATTTCGCGACGATCTGGTGAACATTCGCTTCATGCCGGACGTGCGCAGCCTCGCGCTCTTCGAGGGCAGCGGCGTGATCGACCTGCTCGGCGTGCCGGCCATCAATCTGGTCGCATCGCCGCTGTCGGCGAACTCGATGTTGAAGAAGGAGATCTTCGACCGCCTGTTCGCCGCGGCTGCGCTCATCTGTCTTGCGCCGCTTCTGGTGGCTATTGCAATTGCCGTGAAGCTTTCGTCACGTGGGCCGGTGTTCTTCAGGCAGAAGCGCAAGGGCGCGGACGGACGCGTCTTCACGATTTACAAATTCCGTTCGATGCGCCTGCACACAGAGGAAAAGGGCACCGTCAGGCAGGCGACGCGCAACGATCCACGTGTGACGAAAGTCGGCGCGTTCCTGCGTCGTACGAGCCTCGACGAACTGCCGCAGTTTTTTAACGTATTGCGTGGCGACATGTCGGTCGTGGGACCGCGTCCTCATGCGCTCGAGCACGACGACCTCTATCAGAAAGTGGTCGCGGGCTACATCCATCGCTATCGGATCAAGCCGGGCATTACAGGTTGGGCGCAGATCAACGGCTTTCGTGGCGAGACCGACCGCATCGAAAAGATGGAACGTCGCGTCGAACATGACCTGTACTACCTGGGACATTGGTCGTTCGCGCTCGACATGCGGATTATCGGCGCGACGATTGTCGCCGGACTGGTGCATCGAAACGCTTACTAGTTGTTAACAAAGCACGCAAGGCGGTGCCTCCTTCCGGGGACATTCGCTTTTGCGCAAGGAGGAAAAGTTATGAGCTCGCTTGGTACACGCACGGGAAGTCTCTCGGTTTTCGCTATCGCTGCACTGCTCGCGGGCTGCGCCGCCGCGCCAGGCCAGCGGATGGAAACGCCTGCCACGCTTCAGGAAACGGGCGGCGATTTCAGCAGCGAACCGTCACAGCAGCAGACGATACCAATTACCGATATCAATCTCGCGCTGCTGCGCAAGATGCATGCGGATCAGGCCGCTGCCCCGTTGCCGCCGGCTACGCTCGCGCTGTTCGGCAAGCCTGGTCCGTACCGCGTGGGCCCGGGCGACGTGCTGCAGATCGTCGTGTGGGATCACCCTGAACTCGCGGCGGCGCTCGGCCAACCCGCGCAGAACGCCAAGTCTTCGGACGCGGCCTCGGGCTTTCTCATCGACGAGAAGGGCGATGTGCAGTTTCCATATGCGGGCACCGTGCATGTGGCCGGCAAGGATGTCGGCACGATCCAGAAGGAGCTGTATAGCCGTTTGAGCAAGGTGTACCAGAAGCCGGAAGTGACCGTGCGTGTGGCGTCTTTCCGTAATGCGCAGGTTTTCATCGACGGCGAAGTGCGCACGCCGGGTGCCCAGTCGCTGAACGACATCACGATGTCGCTCACGAGCGCGATCAGCCAGAGCGGCGGCTTCAGCCCGAATGCGGACCGCAGCCGCGTCGAATTGATCCGCAACGGCGTGACGTATCAGCTGAACATGGACGACCTGCTCAAGCGCGGCCATAACCCGTCGAACATCTATCTGCAACCGGGCGACGCGGTTCGCGTGGCCTCGCGCGAAGACAGCGGCGTCTACGTGATGGGCGAGGTGAACAAGCCTGCAACTGTCACGCCGATGCGTAACGGTTCGCTCACGCTCTCGCAAGCCATTTCGGACAGCGGGAGCTTCGACCAGGCCACGGCTGCAACGCGGCAGCTGTTCGTGATCCGCAATTCGACGAGCGATTCGCCGCAGATTTACCACCTGGATGCAAGGTCGCCGGTTTCGATGATCCTCGCCAACCAGTTCGAGCTGCAGCCGAAGGACGTCGTGTACGTAGGCCAGGGTGGGCTGGTTCGTTTCAACCGTATCCTGAACCTGCTGCTGCCCGCGATCAACGCGGCTGTCACAGGTGTCGTCGTAGCGAAGTAAAGACCGTATAAAGCAAATCAGAAAAACCGCGGGTTATGCTGGGTGAGACCAAACATGGCTATCAACTTCGAGAACCGTTATACCGACGTGTCCGGACCGGACGAGTTGCATCTGTCGGACTATCTCCGCACGATCGTGCGGGGCTGGCGCACCATTGCAACGGTGACGCTGATCGCGCTCGCGCTGGGGTGCGCGTACGCGTTTCTTGCCCCGCCGACCTACCGGGCGGACGTGCTGTTCCACGTCGAGGACAAGACGGCGAATGCCAACGCGAATGGTAAGGAATCCTTGCCGCCGCTCACCGGCATGTTCGACACGAAACCGTCGACGGCAGCGGAGATCGAGCTGCTCAAGTCGCGTCTCGTGACGGAAGAAACCGTCAGGAAGCTGCACCTCGACATCACGGCGACGCCGCGCTATATGCCGGTTATCGGCGGCCTGATTGCGGGGCTGGTGAACGGGCAGTGGGGTTTCAAGCTGCCCCAGTTCATCAATCTGTCGGGCTACGCGTGGGGCAACGAGAGCATTTCGGTATCGCGCTTCGATACGTCGAAGGAGATGTACGACACGACGTTCACGCTGATCGCGGGCAACGACCGTTCGTACGTGCTGCGTGACAGGAACGGTATCGCGATCCTGTCCGGCCATGTCGGCGAAACGGTGGAGACCGATACGGCGGACGGTCCTATCGCATTGCGTGTCGACGCGCTGACCGGTGCGCCGGGCTCGCAATTCGAGCTGCAGCGCACGTCGACCTTGAGCGCCGTGGACCGTTTGCAGAAGGCGCTGGTCGTGCAGGAAACCGCCCTGCAATCCGGCGTGATTCGTGCGAGTCTCGAGGGTAGCGATAGCGGGTTGACCGCCGCGATCGTCAACAGCATGGCGCGTGAATTTGTGCGCCAGGACGTTGCAAGCCGCTCGACGGAAGCCGAACACATGCTCGCCTTCCTCGATCAGCAATTGCCGGGCTTGCGCAAGGAGCTCGACGAAGCGGAGCAGCGCTACAACAAGTTCCGCAATACCCACGGCACCGTCGATCTTGGCGAAGAGAGCCGCCTGCTGCTCCAGCAGATCGTCGACAACAAGACGAAGCTGCTCGACCTGCAAACGCAACGCGCCGAGATGTCGCAACGGTTCACGGCAAATCACCCGGCCGTGGCTTCACTCGATGCGCAGATCGCCGCGCTGCAAGGTGCGCAGGCCAACATGAACCGCAGCGTTTCGGTGATGCCCGACACGGAGCAGACCGCATTGCGTCTGTTGCGCGACGTGCATGTCGACACCGAGCTGTACACGAACCTCCTGAATAGCGCGCAGCAGTTGCGCGTGGCGAAAGCCGGCCAGGTCGGCAACGTGCGCGTGGTCGATTTCGCGGAAGCGCCCGATGAGCCGGTGCGTCCGAAGCGCGTGATTGCCATCCTCATTGCGCTGGGCGGCGGTCTCGTGCTCGGCATTCTGCTGACCTTCTTCAAGCGTGCCATGTACGGCGGCGTGGAACGTCCGGACGAACTGGAAGCGGTGCTCGGCGTGCCGGTGTTCGCGGTGGTGCCGCGCAGCCAGACGCAATTGCGGCTGCAGGAGAACGTGATGCTGCGCCGGCGCGGTCTGCATGTGCTCGCGCAGCAGGCGCCCGAAGATATCGCCGTGGAAGGTGTGCGCAATCTGCGAACCTCGCTGCAGCTTTCGCTCGACCATGCTGCGAATAACGTCGTGATGATCACGGGCTCGCGGCCCGATGCGGGCAAGTCGTTCCTGTCGGTGAATCTCGCGGCACTGGTCGCGTCGGCGAACAAACGCGTGCTGATTATCGACGGCGACATGCGGCGCGGCGACGTGCACTCGCACTTCGGCATCGCGCATCAGCCGGGCCTCTCTGACGTGCTGAGCGGCGGCGATCTGGGCGCGATGATCCAGCGCGACGTGTTGCCCGGTCTCGACGTGCTGGCAAAGGGCACGCTGCCTTCGCATCCGTCCGAGCTGCTGATGAGTTCGCGCTTCGAGTCGATGCTCGAAGAGCTGAAAACGCGTTACGACCTCGTGATCATCGATACGCCGCCGGTCCTTGCCGTGACCGACTCGACCCTGATCGGCAAGCATGCGGGCACGACGCTGCTGGTGGTTCGTCACGGCCGTCACCCGTTGAATGAAATTGCCGAGACCGCCAAGCGTCTTCGTAATGGCGGCGTCGGACTCAGAGGCGTACTGCTCACCGACGTGCCGCAGGAGGGGGCGTTCCTCGGCTCGGGTTATCAGGGCGGCTATTACGGGTACGACAGCATCGCGGGCTGAAATCGCGGCCGAGTTTCTCGCCACAAGTAGTCAAAATTCAACTGGAGAAGCCTTCATGAAACGCAAGGTCGCGCTGATCACGGGGATCACGGGGCAGGACGGGTCGTACCTCGCCGAGCTTTTGCTCGCCAAAAACTACGACGTGCACGGTATCAAACGCAGGTCGTCGCTGTTCAACACGGACCGGATCGATCACCTGTATCGCGATCCGCATGATCCCGAGCAGCACCTCTTTCTGCATCACGCCGATCTCACGGACTCCACCAGCATTCTGCGTGTGATCCAGCGCGTGGAGCCGGACGAAATCTACAATCTGGCGGCGCAAAGCCACGTCGCCGTTTCATTCGAAGAGCCGGAATACACAGCTAACGCCGACGGTCTTGGCGCTCTGCGCATTCTCGAGGCGATCCGAATCTTAGGTATGCAGAATAAGACGCGATTTTACCAGGCGTCGACGTCTGAGCTTTACGGCCTCGTGCAACAGGTACCGCAATCGGAAACCACGCCGTTCTATCCGCGCAGTCCGTACGCGGTAGCGAAGATGTTTGCGTACTGGACGACGGTGAACTATCGCGAGGCCTATGGTCTTTATGCATGCAACGGGATTCTGTTCAATCACGAATCGCCGGTGCGTGGTGAGACGTTCGTCACGCGCAAGATCACGCGCGCCATTGCGCGTATCGCGGTGGGCATGCAGAAGACGCTGTATCTCGGCAATCTGTCCGCGTTGCGCGATTGGGGCCATGCGCGCGATTACGTCGAGATGCAATGGCGCATGCTGCAACAGGATCAGCCTGAGGATTTCGTGATCGCCACCGGCGTGCAATACAGCGTGCGTCAATTTGTTCAGCATGCAGCCGCTGAATTGGGTGTGACGGTGCGCTTCGAAGGCTGTGGCGTCGACGAGATCGGCATTGTCGAGAGGGTAGAAGGACGCGAGACCCGGATGTCGCCGGGCGACGTGATCGTCCGTGTCGATCCGCGCTACTTCCGGCCGGCCGAAGTGGAGACGCTGCTCGGCGATCCATCGAAGGCGCATGCGAAGCTCGGCTGGCAGCCCACCACGTCGTTCGAATCGCTCGTGAAAGAGATGGTGCGCTCGGACTTCCAGATTGCACGTCGTGACGCGCTCGTCACGCTCGCCGGCTTCACGGCGCTCGAACATCACGAGTGATTGCGATGAACAAACAGTCACGCATTTTTGTCGCGGGCCACCGCGGCATGGTCGGTTCCGCGCTCGTCCGAAGGTTGAGCGCGGCCGGCTATACGAACGTGGTCACGCGCTCGCGGCTCGAACTCGACCTGACGGATCAGGCCGCCGTGAACCGCTTTTTCCAGAGCGAAAAAATCGACGTCGTGCTGCTTGCCGCGGCGCGCGTCGGCGGCATTCTCGCGAACGCGTCGCGGCCGGGCGAATTCATCTATGAAAACCTGGTGATCGAAACCAACGTGATTCACGCGGCGTATCGCGCACAGGTGGAGCGGCTGGTGTTCTTCGGCTCGTCGTGCATTTATCCGAAGCAGTGTCCGCAGCCGATTCGCGAGGAGTATCTGCTGACGTCGTCGCTCGAGCCGACCAACGACGCGTACGCCATCGCGAAGATCGCCGGCCTGAAACTCTGCGAAGCGTACAACTGCGAATACAACACGCAATACGTCTCGCTGATGCCGACCAATCTTTACGGGCCGAACGACAACTACGATCTGAACAGCAGCCATGTGTTGCCGGCGCTGCTGCGCAAGGCGCACGAAGCGAAGCGCTCGGGCGCCGACACGTTGACGGTATGGGGCTCGGGCACACCGCGTCGCGAGTTCCTGCACGTCGACGATCTTGCCGCCGCCACGCTGTTCGTGCTGGAAAACAACGTGACGGAAGGGCTTTTCAACGTCGGGGTCGGCGAAGACTTGTCGATTCGGGAACTGGCGGAGTGCATTTGCAAGGCGGTGGGTTTCGAGGGCGAGCTGGTGTTCGACGCGTCGAAACCCGACGGCACGCCGCGCAAATTGCTGGATGTTTCGCGCCTTGCGAAGATGGGCTGGCACGCAACGATTGGACTGGAGCAGGGAATCGCGTCGACGTATCGGGAATTCGTCGAATCATATGCCGGGTCGGCGACCGCGGCAGCCATGCAATGACGTCTTTTCGCGGAGCGGCATAAAAATGAGTGCATCGGTCACCATCTTCCACAACGTCGTATGGTCGCGTCACAAAGGTGTCGTGTTTTCTGCGCTGCATAATATTTCGGCATCCGGATCAATTCGGTACTCCATGGTGCAGATAGCGGATACCGAACACGATCGCCTCGGCTTTTCCGAGGTCGATTATTCATACCATCGGTATCCGATGCAAAAGCTGTTCGACGGCTGCTATGAAGACGTGCCGACCATCAAGATGATCGCGCGTCTGACGTGGGAAGTGCTGAAAGCCAAGTCCGATCTGATCGTGCTGCCGGGCTATCACCGTCCGGAGTACTGGGCGATGCTGGCGGCGTGCATCGTCACCGGCAAGCGTCGCGCGGTTTTTTGCGATTCCACCGGCCGCGATCGACCGAAGAAGCTCATTACGTCCATTCCGAAGCGTGTGTTTTTTTCGCTGTGCGACGGCTATTTCGGTTTCGGGGAGCGCAGCCGCGAGTATCTGCTGTCGCTCGGCGCAAAGCGCGAAAAGATTTTCGTGCCTTGTCAGGCGGCCGCGCTGCCCGGTTCGTTTTCTCCTGAACGTGCGTTGCCGGAGCGCGTTGCCGCGCGCGCCGGCAATCCGCCGGTGTTTCTATACGTAGGGCGTCTTTCTGAGGAGAAGGGCGTCGGAACGTTGCTTGAAGCGTTTGCCGGTTTGCGCAAGCGTATTCCCGCAGCGCGTTTGCGTATCGTCGGCACCGGGCCGATGGGCGACGCGTTGCGCGAAAAAGCCGCCGATCTGAAGCTGGGCGATGCCGTGACTTTCGTCGGAAGCTTGCAGGACGAACCGCTTACGCGCGAGTACTACGGCGCGACATGCATGGTGCTGCCGAGCTTTAGCGAGCCGTGGGGCCTTGTGGTCAACGAGGCGCTCGCGCACGGTTGCCCCGCAGTGGTGAGTGAAAGCTGCGGCTGCGTGCCGGAGCTCGTCATCGACGGCGTGAGCGGCTATTCGTTCACCGCGGGCGACGTGCCTGGATTGCAGCGCACGATGTTAAAGGCGATGGAAGCGTTCGCCGACGCGAGCGGGACCGCACGCCGTTGCATGGAAGTGATTCGCCGTTTCGATCCTCCTTCTGCAGCCGCCAACATTGCCCGCGGCTGTGCGCTGATGCTGAGCAATTGACGGGCGTCGCGGCGTCGCCGCGAGGTCGGGCAAGGAAGCCTTAACACGTTCAGACACGCACAATGAAGATCCTGATCTACGGCCTCAATTACGCGCCCGAGCTCACGGGGACCGGCAAGTACACGGCCGAAATGGCCGCGCTGCTGGCGAGCCGCGGCCACGAGGTGCGCGTGGTCTGCGCACCGCCGTATTACCCGGATTGGCGGGTTTCCTCGGGGTACGCCGGCTGGCGCTATCGGCGGGAGCAGCGCGACGGTGTTGCGGTGTGGCGCGCGCCGCTATGGGTGCCGTCGCAGCCGAGCGGCCTCAAGCGGATGATTCATCTGGCCAGTTTCGCCGCCACGTCGCTGCCTGTACTCGCCTGGCAGACTTTCTGGCGGCCCGACGCCGTGCTGTTGATTGCGCCCACCCTGATGTGCGCACCGGCCACGCTTGCTCTTGCGCGTCTCACGCGTGCCAGCGCGTGGCTGCACATTCAGGATTACGAAGTGGATGCCGCGTTCGAACTCGGCTTGCTCAAGGGCTCGCGGGCGGCGCGAATGGCGCGCTGGATGGAAAGCCAGTTCTTGCGGCGCTTCGATGCAGTTTCCTCGATTACGCGGCAGATGAGCGCGCGCGCGACCTCGAAAGGCGTGGCGCCTTCGAAAGTAGTGTGTCTGCCGAACTGGGTCGACGTATCGGCAATCTACCCCTTGCCGCGCGCGAGCGAGTATCGCAGCGAGCTTAATTTGCCGGACGGCCAGAAAGTCGTTCTGTACTCGGGGAACATGGGTGCGAAGCAGGGCATCGAGACACTTGCGGAGGCAGCGGCGTCGCTCGCATACCGACAAGATCTGACGTTTGTGTTCTGCGGCGGCGGCGCAGCTAAGGAAGGTCTCGCGCGACGCTGCGCGGCCTTGCCGAACTGCATCTTCCTTCCGCTGCAACCCGCCGAGCGTCTGAACGAACTGCTCAACCTCGCCGACATTCACGTGTTGCCGCAACGCGGCGATGCCGCGGATCTCGTCATGCCGTCCAAGCTGACCGGCATGTTTGCGAGCGGCCGCGCGACGATTGCCATGGCGCGGCGTGGAACCGCGCTTCACGAGGCAGTTCATGCGCGCGGCGTCGTGGTGCCGCCGGACAACGTGAAGGCGCTGGTCGGTGCGATTACGGCGCTCGCCAACGATCCGGAGCGCCGCGCGGCGCTCGGCCGGGCAGCGCGCGACTATGCAGAAACCGCACTTTCGCCGGATGCGACGATTAGTACTTTTGAAGAACGCGTGGGAATGCTGTGCCGCGCGGCGGGACGCAGGCGTTGGAAGGCGAGCGCCACGTACTTCGACGCGAGGCCTTCAGCAGTGACGGTGCCGCATCCGAAGCCCGCGACCCCGGAGGACGCCGCACCGGAGTAATCCCGTGCGCGGCCGGCATGAATGGGCAACTACCACGGCGAGCGATAGACGGAGCGCTTGCCGGTTGTATAGGGATCGGCATACGTGGCTTTGGCGGCGCCTTCCGGCAGCAGTTTGTCGGTGGCGCGGGGACGCGCTGCTGCATCGGCAACGCGAAGCTGACCGTTGACGGCGGCCGGCGCCTTGCGCTTGCCAGCGGCGCCTGGTTGACCGCCTTGGGCAGCACCGTTGACCGTCATGCGTTGCTCGTCGAGCAAGGCTGCGCGGCGGGCGTCGTCGAGCGTGCCGTTCTGTGCGTTGCCGATGTCATACCCGTCGGGTGCGCCGAGCAGCTTCTGTTCACGCTTGCGCTGTAGCGCGCCGCGGTCGACAGGAGTCGGCATCGGGGCGCCATAGTCGGTAGGAGCCGTAGCGGTCATTGCCGGCGCGCGGGCGGGCGCCGCGTCCTGGGCTAGTGCAGGTGCCGCGTAGGCGGCGAGGAGAAGCATGCAGTGGGCGGTGTGTCGAAGCGGAGTTGTCATTATGGTCCCCAGGTCGATGCAGTGTTGTAGAGATATCGTGCGCCAAAATCCATGCACCCAGCCGCCAAAACGCTTGCCCGGGCGGACAGCATGAAGATGAGGTGGTCGGTTAAAGACAAGCGTCCAAATTGATTAGTATCCCTGCGTATGGAAGCAGGGCGAAAGGCACGGAGAAAAACGATGGGCAATATCGCAGACGATCCGCGGCTAGCACATAGGCCGCAAAGCCACGCCGAGGGTGCCAAGCATCCTGTCATCGACTTGAGTCTCGCCGGCAAGGGCAATTATCTCGCGCGGCGCAGTGCGCTGATCGAGCTCGTATGGTTTGTCGTCGAAGCGTGTGTGATCAACAACAAGCTGCTGCCGTTCTCATTCGTGCGTGTTGCGCTGCTGCGTCTGTTCGGTGCGCGGATTGGGCAAGGGTGCCGGTTTGTGCATCCGTTGCGCGTCAAGGCGCCATGGAATCTGGAAGTGGGCGACAAATGCTGGTTTGGCGTGGACGTGTGGATCTATAACCAGGCACCCATCCATATCGGCTCGAACGTGTGCATTTCTCAGGGCACGTTCCTCACCGCCGGCTCGCACGATATGAGCACCACCATGGACCTTCGCGTTGCACCCATCGTCATCGAGGACGGTGTCTGGATCACCTCGAAATGCGTCGTGCAAATGGGCGTGACGATTGGCCGCTCTGCGGTTGTCACGCCGCTCTCCGTCGTGCATCGCTCTCTGGAAGCGGAAGGCGTGTACGGCGGAAACCCATGTCGTTTTTTACGGAAGCGTTTCCTTCCGTGACCTGTAGCACAGAATAAGAGCCGCAGCCTTTATACGCTGAGGAGACCGACGTCGTGGCAGCCGGCGTAATGACGCATCCGGCCACGGCATACGGCGCGTTGCCTGACCGCCATTCACCGGCGAGTTGGCGACGCCCCAAAAAGATCATGATGAAGAACACGGGAGCTGCGGATGTTCATCGATACTCGCAATGTCGAGCAAAACACGGTCATCGAAACGACGGTCTGCATCATCGGGGGAGGCGTCGCGGGCATTACGCTCGCGCGTGAAATGTCGGGCGCCGGCGTGGAAACATGCCTGCTGGAAAGCGGCGGCTTTGCCCCGGACGAAGAAACACGCGACCTGTACCGCGGCGAAAATGCCGGGCTGCCGTATCGATTCGCAGACGGCTCGCGCAGCCGCTATTTCGGCGGCAGCAGCAACTGCTGGGGCGGCTGGTGTCGTCCGCTCGATCCTTGGGACTTTGAAAAGCGCGACTGGATTGCGCACAGCGGCTGGCCCTTCGGGCTCGACGAACTCGCGCCGTATTACGCACGCACGCACGAACTGCTGAAGCTCGGTCCGCAGAACTTCGACCCCGCCTATTGGGAGCGCGAGATCGGCCGGTCGGACGTGCGCCGTATACCGCTTGGCAGCGGCGACATGCGCGATACCGTTGCGCAGTTCAGCCCGCCGCTGCGTTTCGGCAAGGTGTATCGCGAGGAACTGGGGCGCTCCACGCACGTTCGCGTGTTTCTGAACGCTAACGTTCTCAATATCGACGCCGACGCCCAAGGCACGACGATTACACGCGTGCAGGTGGGTACGCTCAGCGGCCGCAGAATGTCCGTCAAGGCGCGCATCTTCGTACTCGCCACCGGCGGGATTGAAAACGCGCGGCTATTGCTTGCCTCGAACAATGTGCAGGCCGCAGGGCTTGGCAATACTAACGATCTGGTTGGACGTTACTTCATGGATCACCCGCGCATGATGTCGGGGAAGGTGCGTTTTCGTCCAGGCGTTCCGCGCAACAAGCTCTATGACATCAAGTACCACTATCAGAACCCTGCGGTGTCGGCGCATGGCACGAAGATCTCGTCGCAATTCGCACCGAAGCAGGAGATGATGGAACGCGAAAAGCTGCTGAATTCCCGCGTGTGGCTCTATTCACGCTGGTACGGCGAGGGCAGCGCGGGCTCGGAGGCGCTGATCCGCTGCAAGGAAGCGCTCATGCACAAGGATCAGCCGGGGCGCAGCCTGAGGGCGGACATTGCGACGATGGCGGCGCATCCGCTGCATACGGTCGGGTACGGCCTGACGCGATTGCTGCAGTGGCCTGCGCTCATCACCGATGTCACGCTGCAGGCCATCGTCGAAGCGGTGCCGGATCCGGACAGCCGCGTCACGCTGTGCACCGACAAACGCGACCGGTTCGGCATGCCGCGCGTGAAGGTCGAATGGCGCCTCGGGGAGCAGGTGAAGCGCACTTTCGACAAGACGTTTGCCGGACTCGCGAAGGAGCTGCAGATGGCGCGCGTCGCGGACGTCGAACTCGATGCGCCGCTCGAGGGCAGGGCATGGCCCGAGAAGCTGGAAGGCACATGGCATCACATGGGCACGACACGTATGCACGATTCGCCGCGCGAAGGCGTGGTCGATCGCAATTGCAAGGTGCATGGCATCAGCAACCTGTATATCGGCGGCAGCTCGGTGTTTCCGACTGTCGGCGCCAATTTCCCCACTATTACGATTGCGGCACTCGCGTTGCGGCTCGCGGGGCATCTGGCGCGGCAGCTCGACGTGCCGCACGCCGTCGGCGGCACGCGTGTGGAAGCGGCGCATAGCGGCGTAGTGCCGGCGCAAGCACCGGTCGACACGCTGCCGATCGCCGCGTCGACGTTGACACCGTTGATGAAGGAGCAGCGAAGTTAAGGACGTAGCGGCGCTCCTGTGAGCGTTGTCGCTGAAACTTGAACGGCGCTCACAGGAGCGCCGTCATTTCTTGGTGGAATACCGCGAAATTCAGCGGCCCGGCTGAACGGCCCCGCGCAGCGTGGCGAGCGTAGTGATTTTTGCGTCGCCCTCGTGGCCGCCTTTCGTTTCAAGCAAGGTGGTCAGCGCGCTCACCATGGTCTCGACCCGAAAGCGCGCGTTGAAGGTTCGCGCAGCTTGCATACGCATGGTTTCGCGAGCGGAGTCGTCGAGCTCGAGCCAGCGGGTGAGGCTGCTTTCCGTGCCTTCAACGGTGTCCGGCGCGACGAGGCCCGCGCCATCTTCTTGGATCTCGCGCCACACGTTGACCTTGTCGGAGATGAGCGCGGGCAGTCCGCAGCCCAGCGCCTCGGCGACCGCCACGCCGAAGTTTTCCTGATGCGACGGCAGCGCGAACACGTCGCTTGCATGAAAGGCGCCCCACTTGAGATCGCCTTGCAGCATGCCAGGCAGGCTCATTCGATGCGCGATTCCAGCGGCCTGTGCCTGGGCTCGCAGGCTTGCGACCCAGCCCGTTTCGTCAGGGCCGGCAATCACCAGATGCAGCGCCTCGTCGCGTTTAGCCACGCGTGCGAATGCGTCGATCAGCAGGTCACAGCCCTTTTTCGCGTGCACTCGGCCGAGGAACAGCACGATACGTTTGCCGCGCGCAGCAGGCACGGCCTCGCAGAACGCTTCTCGTACCGACGCGGCATCGACCGTCGGAACCGCTGTGCCGAACGGCACGATACGTTCACGCGCGCGATAGAGCCAGAACGATTCACGGGCTCGCGTGCGTTCTTCTTCAGTCGTGAAGATGACCGCGCGCGCATCGCGCAGCACGCGGTATTCGGCCCAGGGCCAGTAAAGCCATTTCTTCAGATGCTTGAGCGGATACGCGTGCTTGAACCATGGGTCGAGCATGCCGTGCGCGTACACGTAATAGGGCACGTCGCTGTCATGCAGCGCTTTCCATGTCGCGAAGCCATGGTATTGCCATAGCCCGTGCACGACGACGGCATCGAAGCGCTTCGCGTGATTCGCGAGCCACGGCGCAAGGTGCGCGCTATAGCTGTAGCGATTCGAGGTGGGGCCGAACGCATGAACAGGAAAGGGGAACGTCGCGATATAGGCATCGTCGGGAGAATCGCAGGTAGCGACTTCGATCTCATGTCCGGCCTCCTGCATCGCTACGCCGCTGCGGCGAACGCCCTCGACAGGACCGCCCGCCCGTGGATCGATGCTTGCCAGCACGTGGAGGATTTTCATCGCGCAATGTCCGGTCGGTTGGCGCCAGGCAGTCGTGGCGTGTGCGGCATGCCGAGTGTGCCGGCGACATCAGAGTGGCCCATGCCCGGTTGAACGCGGCCAGGCAGGTCCGGCATCGCCGCGGGCCGCATAGGGCGGGCGGCTCGTATGCGATTCGTGCGTGCCGGCAGCGCGCGCTGCAAACGCGTGTAAGTGGCGATCATGAGGCCGAGCCCAATGCCGAATACGAGGCCCGAAAAGCGCGGCCCGAGCGGATTGCCGCCGATCGACGTGGCGGGCAACGCGGCAAACAGCATGATCGCGCGTCCGAGTACCGGAAGCATCGGCGCGTCGGGCACGACCTTGCGCCAATAGCGGTACGAGAAGAAACACAACGCGAGCGCGCCGAGCGTGGCAAGCGGCATCGCGATGCCGAACACGAGTCCGCCTGCGAAGAACTGGTAGACCCAGAAGTTGTGACCCGCGGCCCATTCGTTGATCGCATAGAAATCCTGCTTGCTGAATTGGCCCGCGAGGTCCGGCAGATAGGCTGGCGAATAGCGATAGTAGTGTCCGTAGCCTGCTCCGAAGAGCAGCGTTTCGGGGTTCGCCGTCACCTGGTCGTACTGATCGCGCATTTCCGCGAGACGGGTGATGGTGGTCGGATCCTTGCCCGAGACCGTTGCTTCGGAGAAGAAAATGCGCTGCGTCCAGTGTTCGGCAACGTTGGGAACCGCCAGTATCGCAATGCCCGCCACGCCCGCCAGCACCGCAGCGACGACGACTCCGCGAGCGATGGCGCGCCAGATCTGCCGAGCTGAAGGCGCGCTCAGTGCCATTGCGATGAGGAACAGCAGCACCGTGCCGACCAGCAGGCTGCGAGTGACGCTCAGTAATTCGACGATGACCGTGCCCGCGAATACCGCCACTGTGTACAGCGAATAGCGCCTGGCGACCACGAATTCGTGCAGCAGTACACCTTGCAGTCCGAGCAGCGTGACTGAGATGATCCGGAAGCGCACGTCTTCGAGACCGCCCCCGGTTGCCATGCCATAGACGAAAGTAAATACAAGGCTAATGACATTGCCCGCGAACAGTGCCCTTTCGAATTGAGCGATGCGCTGCTCGCTCCACGGCCGGCATGCAACGAGATAGCCGAGCAGGAACAGCACGAATGGCAAAAGCACGCGCAAATAATTGCCGCTGTCGTTGTCCTGAATGAGTTGCGCGACTACGCTGCCGAATACGCATAACAGCATGCTGGCGGTGACGATCGAGCGAAGCCGGGAGCGCTCGGGAAAGCGCGGTGCGATCAGCAGAAGGGCGAGCCCCGCAGCCATCGCTGGAACGACAAAAATGAACTGGGCGAAGTGCCCGGTGGTCGCGTTGGTGGCCTTGTAGTCCAGCGCAAGTGCCAGCAGGAAAATCCATATCCATGGCGTTGCATACTGATGGCGCATTCTTGTTTCCTCCCCGTCGCCGTCATTTGCCGTCGTCTATAGCGGACGGTCTCGCGTCGGGTCATTGTGAGCGCAACTTTGCGTCTGTGCACATCGCTAAATGCGGTTCGTCTCCGACTGCCTGGATTCTGGCGACAGTGGAAAGGGCTATGCCTGCAAGACGCACGCAAGCTCGCCGATGTTGTCGGTGAATGCCTTGATCTTGGCGCTCGCGTATGCTCCCCGCCGCCGAAGATGAAAACAGGCCAATGTACCCATTAGAATGGAAAGGGGAGAACAACATGAAGCTATTTGGCGGGACGGGACCCGCAAAAGCCGGACGGGCGATCGAGCTGGATTTCGTCCGCGGCATCGCGATCATTGCGGTGATGGGCTTTCACTTTCATGCTGTTCATACAAACAACGTTCTGCTGCAGATTATCGAGTACCCGCTCAAGAGCTTCGGTCGAGAGGGCGTCAATCTCTTCTTCACGCTCAGCGGCTTTCTGGTTGGTGGTTTGCTGCTGCGGCAATACGCGGAGACGGGGCATGTCGACGCGCGCCGCTTCATTGTGCGACGGATGTTCCGCATCTGGCCCGCGTATTACGTATTGATTGCGTTTCATGTACTCGCGGGGCGGCACCCGTGGAATACGTTTGTCTTTCAGAATCTCACGCATTTGCAGAATTATCTCGGCACCTCGATTACGCAGACCTGGAGTCTCGCGGTTGAAGAACATTTCTATCTCGTTCTGCCGGCACTTTTATTACTTTTCTCTCGCTGGCGGCTCGGTGCATGGACCATTGTCGGCGTGCTTTCCGGTATCTGTGCGCTAACACTCATAGCGCGTTGCTTTGCCGTCGCGGGCGGGAATCTGGAAGGCGCTTTCGCCTACACGCAGTACCGCATTGACAGTCTGCTGATCGGCGTGATTCTCTCGGCGATCTACTGGATGAAGCCGGCCATTTACCAACAGCTTGCGAAACGCAAGTGGCTGTTGATCGGCAGCGTCGTACTGTTGTGCGCATGGCTCGTGCTGGCCACGAAGCACATCGCACTCGACGAAAGCATTGGCTATACGATTCAGGCACTCGGTTTTGCCGCGCTTATCGTGCTGGTGCTCGAGTACTCCGGATGGTTGCGCTCGACATGGATTTATCGCGGCGTCGCGTGGATCGGCCTCTATTCTTACGGTATTTACCTGTGGCACTCGCTCGCGCTTGCGCCGGGCGACATGCTGATTCGCAAGGCGACGGCGCTCGGCCTGGCACCGGGCGTAATCTGGGTCGTGGCGCTTGCCGCACAGTTCGCTATTGCCATTGTGATCGGCTATGTCACCACGCGTGCAATCGAATACCCATTCCTGCTGATGCGCAATGCGCTGTTCCCCGAAAAGCGCAGCAGTTCGGTACGGGAAGAAGTGCCGGTCGCAGGCGGACAGTTGTCCTGACAACAAGCTGCGAGTAACGTGCGCCGGGCGTTGTGCCTTGCGCACGCTACGCCGTGCGCAAGGCTTTTTATTACGCCATCTGTTGCAGCAAGGTGTGTTTGAATTCGCCGAGCGTATTTTGCGCGAGCAGATTGTCGCGCGACGAAGCCGACCCGTGCGCGTGGGGCCATGACGTCATGGTTTCCGTAATGGCCCTGGCTATTGACGCAGAACTCAGGTCGCTCAGAATCGGGCCCAGTTCGCAGCGCCTGCTAAACCAGCCGATCAGGCCGTCTTCCGTTGCAATGACCGGTTTGCCGAAGCGGTACGCCTGCACGAGCACTCCGCTCATGCCGTAATGACCTTTGTAGCCGAGCCAGACCGCATCGCATGCGGAGAACAGATCGCGCTCCATGTCGTTGGAGATGAATGAATCGAGCACCACTGGCGCCGGCGTCAAGCTGCGAATGTGATTACGCATGAAGTGGCGCGTGCCCGCATCCTGTTCGCCCGCAACGATCAGCGTCGGCGCATGCTCGAGGCGGGTCATCGCGTGAACCAGCTCGTAAATACCCTTGCGTTCGGTGATCGCGCCGTACACGAGCAAATAGCGCTGCGCCGGATCGAGGCCGAGTCGCGCGCGCGCGAGCGCCGGATCTTCGGCTCGCTCGTCGGGGAATGGGTCGGCGACATAAGCGATCTTTGCGCTGCCTTTCGAGGCATGCTGCGCGGCCCATTCCGGCAGCGTCGGGTCGATGCTCAACAATGTGCGCAGGCCCGGCGTGCGGATCGCACGCGTGAACAACTGCGCCTTGATCGCGTTGACGACTGGACGATCGGGCGCCTTGATGCCGACCTTGTGATGATGAAACGTCGAGCGCATCGTGATGCCGATCCACGGCGTTTTGCCGAATGGCGAACCGAGAAAAGCGAGCCCATTGAAGAAGTAATCCGCATACGGCACGACAACGAGCCGGATTGACTGCGCGCGACTGACAAGCCGGAAGGCGCGCTCGAAGTAGTGATGAAAGCGCCAGTACTGGTTGCGTTCGCGCAGGCGGTGAGTCCGGCTTTCCTCCGGATCGACGAAAGCGATCTGCTGATCCGGGCGGTTCGCGGCGGTGATCTGACGCGCGAGCCGGTGATCCTCATTTGCGCATTCGGTGACGAGAATGCATGGATAGCCGGCATCCGCGCAGGCCTGCATGATCCATTCCGCGTAGCGCCAGCGGTGACCCGTCAAATTAGGCTCAACGATCAGGACAAAGTCAGGTTCGATCACGTCGGTAGGCATAAGCGGAAATAGGCGGGCGTGGATTGACGAATGGCATCGGCGGGCCGGCTGGCAGGGACCGGATAGCCCGCGCCGCGGCCTCTGCCGCGCAGTCAGATGAATAACGTTAGCACCGTGCAGCACCGTAAAACTGCCTAGTTCGCGCGTTGTGTGGGAAAACGAACTACCACGCAAGGGCTTCGGCTGAAGTGACCTGGTTGATGGCGGTTGACGGCGAATCTCTCGCGGTAAGGTCATGCTTACGGTTCCAGATGAACCACCGCCAGCTTGCTGGCGCAACGAATCCAATCAGGCGCGGCGGCGTCTCCAGCAAGTTACGGCATGCTGGGCAGATCGCTGAATAGCGCTGTCATTCGACGGAGAACCAGCTTGCGGGCGATCAGGCTTCCCGCGTTCTCGATAGCGAGCAGCTTCGGGGCGAGCGCGGCGACGTGGGTGTTATTGCAACAGTTCACAGTGCGTGGACTGGTGGCGATCAAGTTTCTGGCGATAGGCCGCATGCTCGGACCGGCCGCCATCGGCAGCGTGAGTGTGGCTTTGCTCGCTGTTGCAGTTGCCGAGGCGCTCTCCGATACAGGCCTCGCGCAGGCCGTTATTCAAGGCGAGCACGCGCCGACGCGCTCGCAACTCGGCGCGGTATGGACCACGCTGACAGCGCGCGGCGTGCTGATCTCCTTGCTGCTCGTCGCACTCGCGCCTTTGCTTTCCAGTCAGTTTCATCTCGACGGATCGCTCGTGCTGATCCAACTCGCCGCGTTGCTGCCGTTGTTGCGCGGCATCGCCTCGCCGGCCTATTACGTGGTGCAGCGCGAGCGGCGCTTTCAGCATATTGCGGGCGTGGAGGTGGCGGCGGCGTTCGTCGATTGCTCGGTCGGTCTTGCACTCGCTTATTTTGGCGCTGGCGCTGCGTCGGTGCTGATCGGGCTCGTTGCCGGCGAAACGCTGAAGAGCACGCTCACCTGGGCCACGATGACGCCGCGGCCGCCGGTGCGCGCGGTGTGGTCGGGCATCGGCCAGTATGTCGGTTTCAGCCGGTGGATCTGGGCCAGCAGCGTGATCAACCTGTTGCTCAATCAGTTCGACAAAGTCGTTGTAGGCAAACTGCTTGGACCTACGCAACTCGGCGGCTATCAGATGTCGTCGCGCCTTGCGCAGATGCTGCTGGCGGATGCGGCAATCGCGATGTCGCAGTACCTCTTTCCGACCTTTGCCGCGCATCATCGCCGCAGTGCACAGTCGGCATCGAGGCTCATCAGAATTTATCTGCTGGTGGTCGCTATCGGCCTCGCTGCCTTTGTCGAGGTGCTGCGGCTCATCGCGGAGCCGATGTTCTCATTGATTCTCGGCGCGGCGTGGCTGCCCGCGGTGCCGCTCTTCAGGATACTTGTCATCAACATGGCTATCGGGGCGTTGATTGCGGTGCTCGTGTCGTATCTGCGCGCAATCGGCGACGCGAAGGCTACCGTGCACGCGTCCGCGATTCAGGTGGTGGTGCTGCTCGTGAGCGCACCGCTCTGGGTTCGCTGGTGGGGCGTGACAGGGATCGCATGGTCGATGACGCTCGGCCTCGGCTGCGCCGCGGCGTGGATGCTCTACAGAACATTGACGGCAAGGACGGCATGATGCGTGTCTTCCATCTCGTACTGGCGCCGCGTTTGTCCGGCGCTGAAGTGCTCGCGAAAGATCTCGCGCTCGATCAGTGCGCTGAAGGAATGGCCGTGTGCGTGGCATCGCTGTTGCCGGCGCACGCTGATTTCGCGGCGCTGGCCGACGAATTACAAGCGCACGGCGTGCAGTGCTGGTTTCCGCAAAAGCGGCACCACGCGCCTGGCAAGCTATGGAATCTGTTCGTCGCCGTGCGGCGTTTTCGCCCAGATGTCATCTTCGCGCACGCCACGATTCCGTCGTTCTACGCGCGCTCGTTGCCGCTCGGCGCGCCGGTTGTCTATGTGATGCATTCCGCGACCAACGATTTCGAGCGCCCGCTGTTCCGGCGTGTCGAGCATCTGCTGTCGGGGCGTGCACGCGTGGTGATCGGCGTATCGCAGCAAGGCGTGAGGGACTATATCCAGGCAATCGGCGTGCATCCGTCCATGACAGTCGTGCCGAACGGCGTGGATCTCGCGCGCTTCACATTCACGGACGGCGGACAGCGCGAGAGCACTGTGCCGCACATTGTGCAGATTGGCCGATATGCGTCGGTGAAAAATCAGCTGCTCACGGTGCGCGCCTTCAGCGAGGTGCTCAAGCAGGTCGAGAACGCGAAACTGACGTTGTACGGCGTAGTCGAGGACCCCGATTATCAGCGCGCGGTCGTTGCACTCGCAACGGAACTCGGCATCGCGGAGCGCGTCGTGGTCGCCGGCCCGCGCAGCGACGTGGCCACGGTGCTTTCTGAATCGAGCGTGTTCGTGATGCCGTCGCGCTCCGAAGGGCATAGCGTGGCGTTTCTGGAGGCCTTGGCCTCAGGCCTACCGATCGTCGCGAGCCGGATACCGGCGTTTGCATTCGCCAATGGCTTTCCGGGCGTGCAGCTCGTCGATACCGACAACATCCGCTGCTATGCCGAGGCCATTGTTACAGCGCTAGCTCAGGAGCGCGTGCAAAGATCGCTTGCCGGGCTGACGCTAAGAGACACGGCCGAGCGATATCGCGCGATTGCACGGCAGATCTGCCCCGCGGTGTCGCCGCGTTAAGCGCGCGGCCCCGCGAGTTCAGTGGTGCGCGTTGACGTCGCGCGTATCCGGCGCGGGTTCGGGCTCGGGCGCGACAGTTTGCACGTTGGCGAGCGCCGTCTCCTGCATCGCCAGCGTGACGAGCCGACGCGCTTCCCGGCTGCTCGAATCGATCTCGAGCGCGCTGCCCGCGTTGCGCGACACGCAATCCCAACGTGCGATGGTGTTACAGCCTCGTGCCAGACTCAGCAGTGCGTCGCGCTGCTGCTCGCGCGTGGTGACGGCCGCACGCAAGCTTTGCGCTTCCCGGCTTTGAGGTTGCACGGACATGGCTGCTGCAATCCGCACCTTCGTTGCGGACAAGTTGTTGTTCTGAAGACTCGCGCGCGCGGCGCGTAGGTGCCGTGACAGATCCACGCGTGCTTTCTCCTCGGCGGTGAGCAGCGGCATTGCACCTGGGTTGCGCTTTGCTTGTGCCGACGCGATCGCGACACCGGAGGCAATGGGTGCTGCGGACGACACAGCCGAAACAGCAGGCGCAGCGCGACGCGCGGGCAAGCGCGATGCGGAGGTTGCGGGCAATGCGGCGGCTATTGGCGGCTGTGCCGCGGCTAACGCTGTCGGCGGCGTCGATGCCGTCTCGGCGCGCGGGGCGGGCGCAACGGCTGCGGACTGCACGGGAGCGACAACGCCGGAACGTTCGACGGCCGCCACAGGCGGCGCGACGTGCTGCTGCCTGATCGCGCCCGAGACGGCGACCGGTTCGCCTTCCAGCTCGCTGTCGCCGTGGTGTATGAAGCCCACATAGACCGCTGACGCTACGACGAGCGCGGAAGCGGCAAATGCAACGGGCTCGCGCAGCCGTTGGTATGCGCTCTGTACGACCACGGGCGCTTCCGTGGACGCGTATGGATTGGTGAGCGCACGCGATGGGTTCCACACTCTGCGAGCCGGCACGCGGTGTGTCGTGACTGCACGGCTGTCGTTGAGCCGTACGGTCAGCGTGGGCACCATCGCCCCGTAAGCAGGGACGCGTCGCGCGCGACACGAAGGACAGGGCATGGCGGGGTCGGCGAGCGGCGCTCCACACGATTCGCATTCCGAAATATTGGCCTGGTCTGTATTCATGTCGCTATTTCCCCATTGGGTACCGGGCGTCCGTCTCCTCGCGGCAGACGGCGCGCGGCTTGCCGCAAGCCGCGTTTGCGGTAGCCGCTTACTGCGCGACGACGTAGCCGCGCGCCTGCATACAGGCGCCGTACGCGGCCCAGTAGCGTGTCATGGGTGGTTCGGGCGCAGGCAGCGGCGGCAATGCGGCGGTGCCGGGTTGCGACGCGCCTGCCGCGCTGGCTGCATTGGCTGCCATAACGGGCTCCGAGGCGCCTTTCTCCGCGATTGCTGCGGAGGCGGGCGCAGTCGCCGACGCTGCATGTCCCGCATTTGCGGTGGCGGTCGGCGTTTCGCTCGCCGGTGCTGCAGGTGTTGCCGAGGCTGCGTGGCTCGCGGCGGCGTTGCCGGCTCTCGGGGCGGACGCGGAGCCGGGCGCGTTGGGCGCCATGCCGTCGGGAAGGGCGGGGCCTGGCGGCGTCGCGGAGAAACTGCTCGGCGGCAACGGAGGGCGGGACGGCGCGCCGGTCGACGACGTTTTCGTCCCAGCGGGTGTGGGCGGCGGCGTTTGCCGCTCGTGTGCGATGTTGACTTTGGTTTGCTTGTTCGCGGTCGCATAACACATCGCACTGTCGACGCTGCGTTGATACGCGCTTTGACTTCGGATTGGATAGATCAGCGGTTGCCACGCGAGGGCCGCGTTGCTTACCGCCAGCAAGGTCATCAGGGTATAGGTTTTGTATCCCATCGCAGTCGCTCCCGCAGCGATGTTGAGCCGTTCGACGGCAATTATGCTTTGCGGCGCATTCTGGTTGCTCGATCTCGCCGAAAACGGCGGCTCGCTGCCGCAAAGGCTGCTCTCGTCAGACTACCACTGCCGCGCACAAGGTCAGTGCGTTGTATAACGCGGGAAAACGCCATCATGCAGGCCAATCAGGCCACGTCAGTGTAAGTCGGCACGTTTCTGGACGTGGGCGCGACTGGCATTCTCCAGGCGAACGAAGCGTCGCGCACTGCAATCGTGCGCGCAGCATGGCGGAATCTTGCGTGCGTGAGGCGCTATGGGCGGCCCTAATTGGCTTATCCGCCGACGAATACAGGCCTTACGTTTTCGCCGCGATCGCGAGGCAGGTGTTTCCGGCAGCCGCGCATTTGGGAAAGTGCACCCTCATCAACGAGAGTACGGTCGGGATCGCTACTTATCGCCCCAGACTACTGCTTCGTTGCACTTATGAAACGTTTATAATTCTCTCGCCAGCACGCCGAGTAAGTAATACCTATGGCGTTAAGGCTGCAGTGAGCTTCAGCAAGATTTCCATATGGGCGCCTTCGCGGCGCCGCGCGGTTCGGGTAAGAACGACGCCAGCCGGCAGGTCGGTGCTCTTTTTTGCCGCTCGCTTGATATCTGTCGCCGGTCTGCATCACGCGTGACAGAAGCATGTCCAGCCAAGACCATTGAACGATGACGGAAAGACAACGGGCTTTCCTGTGCAGTTAGTCGTCCTAATTGGTGGAAGCATAACGAAAGACAGACGGTTCTCGCAGTTCTGCCTGAAAACGAGCGCCTCGACATAGTCGCGCTGGTCTTCGCTCGCCCTGCGTTTGACATCTCAAGACGGACCTCGCTGCGTCCGGGGGCGCGCTTTTTCTTTTTTTCATCCGACAACACAAAGGCGGCAGGGCCAAGCCGATGCCGCTTCATTCTCGGGGATAACTTTTCTTCGCAAAGACAGGGACAATGGTGAGATATTCGAGGTTGATGGGGATCGCGGCGACGACGGCGCTCGCATCCTTCGGTGTGCAAACGGCACAGGCGCAGGTCAGCACGGTCACCGTCGCGGGGCAGCAATACAAGCTGTGCGCGCAGGAGAACAGCAATTGCTCGTTCCTGGGCACGGCATCGGTGGTGTTCGGCGCAGTGCCGCCCAACGCACCTTCGACAATGCTGACGAGTCCGGCTACGTTCAGCAACGGCGTGGGCTGTTATGTCGGCGCGGTTTCGCAAACGGACCCGGCATACGGTTATGACAAGGCCTGCTGGATGCGGGCTGTGGCCGCACCTGCACCTGCACCTGCACCTGCACCCG